>Ga0222667_1000005_pt1 | contig 257406 bp, 268 predicted proteins | sample AntAcemetagen657_FD_179854 | JGI IMG/M metagenome (GOLD analysis project Ga0222667, IMG submission 179854) | Saline water microbial communities from Ace Lake, Antarctica - #657 | ecosystem: Environmental > Aquatic > Non-marine Saline and Alkaline > Saline | place: Antarctica: Ace Lake... | reverse complement strand
ATCAAGCATATCTGAAATTTCTTGATCACTCAAACGGTCTGTATATGTCGCGTGATATGCTGAAGCGGGAATCTTAGGTGCTGTAATCATTGTAATAATTGAATCTGAGATAATAAATTTAATAATAGATGAACCCGTACCTGATATATCAAGTGCTTTTGTTTGTCCAATGGTTACATCTGTACTTACTGATGAAACAGCAACATGATCAACTGCATCAGCAGGATCTCCAGTTACTTTACCAGCTAGTATTTCTAGTGCAAGAATCATGGCTGATACTTCATTTTCAGTTAAATAATTATTTGAATCTCCATTGACATAAGCATCGAGTGGAACATTTGAAACACCTACTGCATCAATAATCGAATCGCTAATCAGTTTTTCAATAATTAATGATGGTGAAGCATTTAAGCTCTTTAATTGTCCGATATTGATATCTGTATCAATTGTTGAAACAGGATCAGCTGAATCACCAAGTACCGATAATACACCTAACATATCTGTAATTTCTTGATCGCTCAAACGACCAGGATAAGTTGTATTATATGCATCAGCAGGAATCTTAGGTGCTGTAATCATTGTAATAATTGAATCTGAGATAATAAATTTAATAATTGATGAACCCGTTACGCTTGTATCTAAATCTTGTGCTTGTCCGATTGTTACATTGGTGCTCACTGAAGAAACCAAGACGGCATCAACATCGCCCGGAATAACTGATCCTGCTAATATTTCTAATGCAAGAATCATTTCATCAACTTCTGCTGGTTTTAAGTTATTGCCAGGAGTATCTGAGAGATAAGCATCATCAGGTACATTAGCTAAACCAACAGCATCTATTATTGAATCTGAGATTAATTTTTCGGTAATTAAGGATATCAAAGCATTTAAGCCTTTCACTTGGCCAATCGTGACATCGGTACCAATTGTGGAAACTAATAATGCATCATTGCCATTAGCCAATATATCAATTGCATCAATCATGGCAGTAATCTCAGAATCAGTCAAACGATCTGCTGGATCACTATTGCGATACGAGGCTACAGGAATATCTCCAACACCAATCATATCAACAACTGCATCTGATATAATTTGTTTAATGATTACTGAATTATTTGTCTTAAGTTGTTGTGTCTGTCCATTTGTAACTGTTGTGCTAACTGAAGAAACTAGGACATCGTCAACTTCATCTTCTGGGTCACCAGCAACTTTTCCTGCAAGAATTTCCAATGCAAGAATCATTTCATCAACTTCTGCTGATTTTAAATTATTACCAGGAATATCTGAGAGATAAGCATCATCAGGTACATTAGCTAAACTAACAGCATCTATTATTGAATCTGAGATTAATTTTTCTGTAATTAAGGATGTTAAGGCATTTAAGCCCTTAACTTGCCCAATCGTGACATCGGTACCAATTGCTGTAACTAATAATGCATCATTGCCATCAGCCAATATATCAATTGCATCTATCATAGAAACAATTTCAGAATCAGTTAAACGATCAGCTGGATCACTATTGCGATATGATGCTACAGGAATATCTCCAACACCAATCATATCAACAACTGCATCTGAGACAATTTGTTTAATGATCACTGAAGCATTTGTCTTAAGCTGTTGCGTCTGTCCATTTGTAACGGCTGTACTAACTGAAGCAACTAAAACATCATCAACTTCATCTTCTGGATCACCAGCAACTTTTCCTGCAAGAATTTCTAGTGCAAGAACCATTTCATCAACTTCTGCTGGTTTTAAATTGTTGCCAGGAGTATCTGAGAGATAAGCGTCATCAGGTACATTAGCCAAACCAACAGCATCAATTATTGCATCTGATATTAATTTTATTGTAATTGATGAAGTAAGTTCGTTTAGGTCTTTAACCTGTCCAATAGTTACATCAGTTGAAATCAATGTGACCGCCAAGTTATGATCACCATTAGCAAGAATTTCAATAGCATCAATCATTGAATCGATTTCTGCATCTGTTAATCTATTGAGCGGATCACTTAAGATATGTGCTTCATCAGGAATCTTGCCTGCATCAGTTGGATCGATTGCATCAATGATCGCATCTGATAATAATTGTTTAACGATATAGGAAGGTGTGCCCTTAAATGCGACTGCCTGTCCTACATTAACATCTGTAGATATTGTTGTAACTAATTCTGTATCTTCACCTAGAATATCTAAGGCATCAATCATTGCATCAATTTCAGTGTCTGTTAATCTATTGAGTGGATCGGATCCAATATAAGATTCGTTAGGAACTTTTGCTGCACCTATTGTATCAATTACGGTATCGGATACTAATTGTTTAATAATATATGATGGAGTACCCTTAAATTCTTTGACTTGTCCAACAGTAACATCAGTTGAAATATTTGCAACCAATACAAGATCATTATGACCCGATAGTGTATCTAGAGCATCAATCATAGCTGATATTTCTGCATCAGTTAAACGATTTGTTGATAATCCTCCAATATAAGCTTCACTTGGAATCTTGCCTTCGTCTAGCGGATCAATCGTGTCAACAACAGCATCTGAAATAAGTTGTTTAGTTATTGTTGAAGGTAAAAGATTTAAATCTTTAGCTTGTCCAACAGTAACATCTGTAGATATTGCTGTAACCAAATCTGTATCTTCACCTAAAATACCCAATGCATCAATCATCGCATCTATTTCAGAATCTAAAAGACGTTTATTTGAATCGCCATCAATATGTGCTTCATCAGGAATTGCGGCTGCGCCTAAAGTATCAATTAAGGCATCAGATACTAATTGTTTAATGATATAGGATGCAGTACCCTTAAAATCTTTGACTTGTCCAACGGTAACATCTGTAGATATTGCTGTAACAAGTACAGTATCATCATATCCAGATAAAATTTGAAGTGCTTCTACCATTGCAGTGATTTCTTCATCTGTGAAACGGTTTGTAGCTATACCGTCTTCTCTAGCTTCTAGAGGAATTTTTCCTTCATCTAGTGGATCTATTTGATCTGCTACTTGATCAGAGATTAATTGTTTAGTAACAAGCGATGGTAATAAAGCAAGTTCGCTTACTTGACCAACATTAATATCAGTACTTATTGCAGTAACGAGTATTGTAGTATCATCACCAGCTAATATTTCAAGTGCATCAATCAACGCGTCAATTTCCGCATCTAATAAGCGACCATCGACATCTCCATCAATAAATGCATCAGCAGGCATTGAAGAAGCTCCAAGTGTATCGACTAAATTATCTGAAATTAATTGTTTAATGATAAATGATTGTGTTCCTTTAAGTTGTATAGCTTTATCAACTGAAACATCTGTTGAGACATCAGTAACTAAAACATCTGGATCCCCAGCTAAAATAACTAGAGCATCAATCATTGCTTGTAATTCTGCATCAGATAAACGTGGTGCAGCTGTTCCAGCAAGTTGAACTGTTCCAGCACCTAATAGGATAATTCCATTGCTTGATCCTGAAGATAAGCCATAAGCATCATCTGGAATGAGGCCAACACCTAATGCATCAATAATCGCATCAGAAATCATCTGTTTAATGATGGTTGATTCTGTATCTGATAGTGCATCAACATCTCCTACAGTGATTGTAGTAACATCAACTTCTGTAATCGTTACTGATGGATCACCACCGCCAAGAATATCAAGTGCAGCAATTAAAGCATCTATTTCAGCTGATGATATTAAGTTATTAATTGGATCGCCTTCATAGGCATCATCTGGAATAGAATCTTCGCCCAATGCATCAATGATTGCTTGAGATAATAAGGATTGAACTATCGCAGAATCTGTTTGCGCCAATACATCAGTAATCTGTCCAATTGTAATCGTTGAAGGATCAATATTATCTAAATCAATATCTAAAATATTAATAGCATTAATGACATCTACTACTTCACTCTTCATAATCATATCTGTAAAATCACCGGAGGTTTCAAATGCTGTATCAGGTAAAGTCAGTGTATCTTGTGATTTAATCATTAAATCGATTACAACATAGAGATAAGTAGAATCTAACAACTCATTAACTTGTGTTTCAGTAAGACTTGTAACTGTATCAATTCCAAGATCAACATTATCAAAATCTGATAAACCTAAAATATTTAATCCAGCAAACAAGTCATAAATTTCTTGACTTGTAAGTCTTTCTTCACCAACTGCGCCTTCTGTTGCGGAATCAGGAAGTATAAAATCAGCTGATGTAAATTGTCCCGCTCCTATCAAATCAATAATTTGATCAGATAATAGAAGTTGAGAAATTTTATCATTTAAATACTTAGATTCAAGGAAACGATCAAAATCATCTTCTCCTGCTAAATCTTCATTTGCACCAACCATACCCATAATGGTTGCAATAGATATATCTGTTCCATCACTTAATCCTAGCATATCAAATGAGACCATTAAATTATGTAATTCAGTTCTTGTCATTAAGTCTTCTTCAACACCAGTTGTACCCTTAGCATCTTCTGGAGCAGACATTGTTAATGTGATTGGATCATCTCCAAATGCACCATTGAGCATTTCGCCTATATAATCTCCAAATGCTTCATCTTCAAATAAGCGAGCTAAGATAACATAGATATAATCCGAAGCGATAAATGTTGTAAAGTCATCTACGGGTACTGTAGGATCTACTAAATTAGAGAATGTATCTAAGCCAATTGTCGATAAATCTCCTAGAACACCTATAGAATTCATCATTCTTCTGAATTCATCTTTAGGAATTCTATTCACTTCGATGGCTTCATCATCAATAGCATTACCAAGCATAGCATCTGGGGGTGTGATATCAAATGTTGTCATGTTAGTACCTAGTGATTCGCTTAATGTATCAGCAACGAATGTTCCTATAGCATCTAATTGGAATACTTTGTCTAAAGTTATATATAAAATACCCGAATCGAAAACGCGGTCAAAATCATCCTGACCTGTACCAGGATCAATATTACGATCAATTAAGTCTGTAACTGTTTCTAAACCTATTGTGGATAAAGCTTCTGAATCGGTAACTCCCAAAGAGCGTACAGCAATTAATAAATTACTGACTTCTTCTGCTTTAACGGCACCTTCGATATCTAATAAAATCGGATCAACTGCAAAGAAATCATCATCAATAACGAATAGATCTTGAGCCTCGTTCATTGTGTCAACCAAATATGATTGCATATCTGGATTTAATAAGACATCACTTAACATACCTCTGATGATCGTTATATCACCTAAGGCATCAAGGCTTTCATCCTCAAGTTGACTATATGCATTAAGATAAGCATCAGTACCTTCTTGAGCTTGAACATCAGCAAGTGTTGTAACACCCATAGTTTCGAATGCATCACTTGCAACAATAGCTAAACCGTTAATTAATTCAACAATCATACCCGTAGCAAGCATTTCGCCATCAAGGGCAATTTCTGGTGTAGTCATTGAAAATCCTAATGATTCGGTTGCTGAACCAGCAAACGTATCAATGATATTTACAAGACTAGTTCTTAGAATTTGTGAAGAGTCTAGGCTACCAAATGCATCCTCTGCTTTTAATGGATCAGCAAATTGAGTAAATAATTCCATTGAAGCAGTTGACGTATCTTCTGTTAAGCCTAAAACATCATGAACTGAGAAGTTCATCACTGATGAACCTTCAAATGATGCACCTAAATCAAGAATAGCACCTAAGAAAGCATTCACTTCAGTTTCCCATACTACACCTTCGGGATCTTCTGTCGCAAGTGTTGAAGGAATAGCAATATATTCTGACATCGATTCATCTTCACTAAATCTTTGGATATTATAAGCAATATTAGTAAATAAAAGATTCGAATGATTTTCTAAAGTCGTTGACATTAAATATGATCTAAATGTGTCATCTGCTAATAATGGTGCAAAATCAATATCTTCATAACTTGAATAATCTGCCTGATTATCATAAGTATATTTGGCTGCATAATATGCTAAACCTAATACTGAGGCGACATCATCACCTAAATTTACTTCAGATGGAACATATAGTTCTTCGATACCAAGTGAATCCTTAGCATAGTCTAACGCGCTTATGCCCATGCGATCTAATATTTGTAAATCCTTAAAAGCATCTTCAAATGCTGTAAATTCAGTATCCGTTAAAGATCCAAACTGAGAAAACAATTCAACCTTTTGATCTAAATCCATGGTTGAAAAATTACCAAGTTCAGAGGCAGTAGTAAATCCATAAACTGATTCGAGTATTGTTAATAACCCATTGACTTCTTGTCCAAAGTTGAAATCAACAACGCCGCTAACTGGATCGCTAATCAATGCCTCATTGATTAAGTCATTCAGCATATCATCTGTGACAAATCTATCAACTAAAGCTGGACTTGCAATTTCAATAGCAACATTTACTACTTGACTATCTTCAAAAATATGTGTAACAATGGCTCTCATTGATGTCATGTGATTTGCTACAACTTCATCAATAAAACCAAATGTGTCTGCATTTTCACCAAATGCAGTTGATAAACCTAATTGTAGTGCTTCTGTATAAATATTACCGATATTCATAATTTCAGCATCCCACTCAATTTCATTTAATGCTGTTGTGATATCTTCAGCAAGCTGTTCTTCTATCATCTGATCACCTAAAACTGTATTGACACCATAATCAACACCAATAGGAATTGCTTCTACAATAAGTTGTAAATCAACAACTTTATCTATAATAGCTCCAATCCAATCCGGATTTTGAGCATCTAAAAATGCTGCTGGATCACTGATACTATCAAATAGTTCAGTGAGATCAACATCACCATATTCATCTGTAAATATTGTTTCAATCAACGAAGCAAATCTGTCAATTTCTCCATCTTCGCCAATAAAGAAATCTGGATCGTCTAAAATAAACCCTAAACGATCTTGGATATATGCTTCAACATCTAATGGATCAACCCATGTGATTTTTGATTGAACTTCATCAAGAGTTACTGCATAACCAAGTCCCGCATTTAATAAAACGAGCGTTTGCATGTCACCCATCGCACGAATAATATCAGTAAATGCCTCTGCTTCTGCTGGAGTCATTTCTAATAATAACTCTGGATTATCTGCATAATTCATTAATTCATCAACTGATCCAAAAGTTAACACAGCTTCAACGATGCCATAAATATTCATGAATTCATCTGACCAATCGATACTCGTAAATAACTCAAGTGCTGCAGCTGCATCAGGATTTTCATATGGATTACCGTACTCTGTAAATTCTGGTAGGGCAACCTGTAAACCATATTGTGTAGCAAAAGGAATTAAGAAATTTAGTAGATCTGAGTTGCTAATATAGATAAATATTTGTTCGATATCATCTAAATTATCACTTGATATCGTATTATAATCGAAATTGTCATCAAGATATCCCCCATCAATCAAAATACCAGCAATACCAAAAATACCCTCAAGTTCCTCACCAAAATTCAATTGAGTTACCTGATCTGATGCATCTTTAACTTGTGTAGTAAATACACGGTTAAAAATATATTGTTCAATCGGTTTTCCACCAATCAAAATATCTTTTGTCATTGAGGATAACCCACCTTGATTCATTTCATTAATATTATCTAAGATGTCTTGAATTTCAGAAGGAATTGCAATGAGTTGTTGGTTACCGGTGCTTAAAGTCTGATTTGATGTATCATCAATAACGACATCAGTTGAAACGACTGATAAATAACCCGAGAAAACTAAAACGGGTATTAAAAAGACAAAAGCAACAACGAAGCCTCTAACGGCACCCATTGCTCCTCCAAAAAATCTTCCTAAAACATTTTTCTTAAGTTTTTTACTTTTAACAAACTTCTTATCTACTAAACCTTTTTCTTCAAATATAACTTCTTGTTTTTCATTTTGTTTTTTCAATAATGCTTTTTTTATACCATGCTTCCAAATTGGTCTAAAAATCGTTAGTGTAAGTGAAAATTTAATGAATGGATATAAAAGAACAAATGCAATAATTCTCAAAACTAAATCCATGATAGCGACAATAAATCCCGATAATGCAGGATCTTCTAAATAAGTGATATATTCTGCAGGGACTAATGAACCTGTATATTTCTCTACGAATTGTAAAAGTGAAGCAAGTGAAAAGGAGGATCCGAAAATCCAACTAAATGAGATGATAGAAACAATCCACAGAGTAATGACCGTCAAGATTATACTTACAATAGTGAAGTAGGTGGACTTGCTAGAACCTCGTAAAAATCCAATCAAAAAGTGTATTCCTACGAAAAAGCCGATAACTCCCCATTGAATCATTAAGAATGATGGCATATGCTCCCGCCTTTCTAACTACTTATTTCTTGTATCAATTTTACCAAAAAAGCCCATTAAACACAATCAAATATAACTACGTATATATTTTATGTGTCCAAAAAGCTCTTATTTAGTAAAATCTTAATATATCTAAAGCAATTACTATCTATGTGGATTTACATGTACCATACAGTGAAGTACCTCTGGAAACTTCTTTTCAACCTGATGATGTACAGTTTCAGCAATTTTATGTGCTTTTTCAAGTGTTAGTGATGCGTCAACTCCAATTTCCACGTCAACATATTCTTTTGTCATATGTTTTCTAACTTTTAAGTCATCAACACTGATTACGCCTTTGACAGCCATGATAATCGTTTTGATACTTTTTATGTCCTCATCACTCGGTGCTTGATCGGTTAAGTAATCAATTGATTCTTTAAGAATTTGGATAGCTAATCTTAAGATAAATAGTCCTATCACTATTGAAGCAATGTAGTCAAATATAATTAAATTGAACTGAGAAAGCGTAATCCCAATGACAGAAAACAATGTCGCCCATGCATCAATCAAATGATTTCTTGAATCTGCTTTTATCGCAAGACTTCCTGTTTTTTTACTCACCAGCAAATAATATCTGAACAGGAAAAGCTTAACAATTAATGCAATTATCGAAATGATGAGAGTCAAAATTGATGGAGCAATCACACTTTCAGGATTTTCAATATAGAGCAAAATTGATTTTATAGAATTATTTTCAATAAAAATAGCCGTGATTAAGAAAATAATACCTAGTAAAAAATAACCTATTCCTTCATATTTTTCATGTCCATAAGGATGATCATGATCAGGTTTTTTCGTAGCTATTCTTAACACAATAAGTAACATCAAACTAATGAAAACATCGGAAAAAGAGTTCAATCCATCGCTTGTTAAAGCTTCTGAATGCCCTAAGATCCCTGTTGTTAATTTTAAGATTGTCAAAACGATATTGACAATCAAGCCAATCGCAATGGCCTTAAATATATGATTTCTATTTTCTTTATTCATTATATCACCCTAAATTTAGAAAACAAATTCTTGGACTCTTTAAACAATTCTAACTGATTCAATAACAAATGATTTTTTATTTTTATAGATGTTTTCTTTGATTCTGAAAATTCTAATCTCGTTTGTTAATAAGTCGGTATATTTTGTATAAACTTCATTAAAAATAGTTGCTTCTATTTGAATCATGCCATCATCTAATTCAACAAATGCCATCGTTTTTGATTGTTTGGTTTTAATCGTTTTAATTTTTTTGATGTAAGCTAAAACTTCAATTTCTTTTTGTGTTTCTAATGCACTTAATGTTCTTAAATGTTGAGATTTAATAATGTCTTGATATGCCATCATGGGATTGTATATGATATTAAACCCAAGCGCTTCCTTCTCATATTCTGCTTTTTCTGCAAATGAATAATCAGTAGAAATCATCATCTTATAATCCGTTACATATTGTTCGTATCCAGCATTATCAATTTGTTTATGGTCAATTAGGGTTTTGTGATTCAATTCAAATTTATCAAGTGCTCCACTATGAATCAACATTTCAACATTTTTTTCATTTAAATCTTTTTTCATTCTTAATTTAAAGTTTTGATAATCTGTAAATTCCCCTTTATCACGTTCTTCAATCACTTTTTGCACAGTTAATCTACCTATGCTTTTTATAGCTAATAAAGGTAAGTATATTGCTTGATCATCGTAGATATATTGGTCAGTGGAATGGCTAATTGATGGGGAAAGCACTTTAATCTGATGTCTTTTTACTTCATTAATATAATCAACTGTCACGCCTTCATTTCCTGTAACACTCGATAAAAGGATTGTCATAAACAATGGAAAATAATTTGCTTTTAAGTAAGCCATTTGATAGGCAACAAGCGCGTAAGCAACACTGTGGCTTCTGTTAAATCCGTAATCAGCAAATTTAACGATATAGTTATATATTTGTTCGCTAATTTCAGCACTATATGATTTTTCTTGGCACTTCTTTATAAATCTCTTTCTTTCCTCTTCGAGAATATGCTTATCTTTTTTTGATATACCTCTTCTTAATAGATCAGCTTCAGCTAAAGTATAACCTGCAAATTCATTTGCAATTCTCATAATTTGTTCTTGATAAACAATAATTCCGTAAGTAGGTTTTAAAATTGTTTCTAATTTGGGATGAATATAATCAAATGATTTCCCATTTCTTCTTGCGATATATTCATCTATATTATCCATTGGACCTGGTCTAAATAAAGCTAAAATTGCCACTAAATCTTCAAATTGATTTGGTTTTAATTTTCTAAGAACAGCACGCATTCCCATTGATTCTAATTGGAATATTCCACTAGTTTCGGCACTTTCTAAAAGTTCATAAGTCTTCTTGTCGTCTAATGTTAATTCAGCTAAATTGAATGATTCTCCTGTTTTTTTAATCATTGAAATCACTTCATCGATAACTGCTAGATTTCTAATACCTAAAAAGTCAATTTTTAACAATCCTAACGATTCCAGATCTTTAGCTTCTAGTTGACTTTGATAAAAGTCATACAACCCTTTTTGCAAAGGAATATGGTTCATTAAATCCTGCTGAGCCAAAATCATACCAGCAGCATGCGTTCCAGTATGTCTAGGGAGACCTTCTATCTTTTTAGCAACGTTCAATAATCTGACCATTTCGTAATCTGTTTCATCAACATCATCATTAATTACTCTTTGAATAATACCTTTAACCCTTGATGGGTCAATTTTCATCACTCGAGCAATATCACGTATGGATGATCTAAGTGCGAATGTTCCAAAAGTAACAATTGAAACAATATGGTGATCACCATATTTTTGTTTTACATATTGGAGCACTTCATCTCTTTTATTATCTGGAAAATCCATATCAATGTCTGGCATACTGATTCTTTCCGGATTTAAAAATCTTTCAAACAATAAATCATATGTGATTGGATCAACATCTGTAATTCCCAAACAATAAGCAACAAGGGAACCTGCAGATGATCCACGACCCGGACCCACTAAAATACCATGTGTTTTCGCATACTTAACAAAATCATAAACGATTAAGAAGTAATTATCAAAACCCATTTTATGGATGACAGATAATTCATAAAGTAATCTATCTTGATATACCTTAATATTTGCATTTGGAATTTTTGTTAATCTTTTTTTCAATCCAATTTTTGCTAATGATCGTAAAAATTGACTTGGTGTTCCATCTTCAACTTGATAAATTGGCATTTCAAATTGGGGTTCTTTCCATTCATAAACGATAGAATCTATCATAAGTTTTAAACTATCAAATACATAGGGATAATCAGAAAACATTTGAATAAGTTCTTTTTTTGATAAAAATGCATAATTGGCATCTTTTGGCATTTCATTTTTATCATCATCAATCTTGATTAATGCTTCATAGACCTCTTTATTCTCTTTTTGAGAATATGATGTTTGATGCAATGGAACCATCTTGATTTTTACTTGTTCTGATAATTGATACATCATTGGAGCAACTTTCATTTCATGATCAAATGTATCTAATGATAAACCCAAATAAAAATCATCAAATGATTCTTTACATTTTAAGATCCAATATTTTGCTGTATTCAAATCCTCTTTAAGGATTGATTGATCTATTTTAGAATCTCGACCTGAACTGATAAAGATTAAACCTTTTTGCAGCGAAACAAGGAAATCAAAATCAAATGTTTTTTCATTCATATTCAAAGCGATTTTAAGTAGATTTTGATACCCTACTTCATTTTTCACATAGATTAAAAAGCCTGTTTCATCAAGATCGGTTTGAACTTTGATCTTGAGACCTAAAACAGGTTTAAGTTTTTCTTTTTTTGCTTCGCGCATGAGTGACAACATTCCATGTAGATTTTCATCACTTAACGCAATAAAATCATATCCCCCCTGTTTTGCTTCCTTTACTAAGGAAGAAAGGGGGATAGTATTTTTCAGCATACTATATGAACTTTGAAGATAAAGAACACCAAACACATTAATCACCTAGCTCTATTATACCAATTTAACATTGATTTATTATATAAAAAAAATGCTGACGTAGCATTTTTTCAAATTGATTAGAATTTTGCAAATGCTTCACCAAAAGCAATACAACTTTCTTCTTCTTCACCGCTTGGTGTTGAATTAATTTTAAAACCTTCATCATAAAGAATTGCACCGATTTCTTTGACATGTTCTTGCCAAATATCCATCCACTCTCCATCACCCCATCCATATGATCCAAATAGAGCAATCTTTTTACCTTGAAGTGTCTTTTCAATCCCATTAAAAAAGGGTTCGAATTCATCTTCTTCAAGATTTTCTACACCCATTGCTGGACATCCAAAAATCAATTTATTGTAATTAGAAACATCATCTATATTAACCTTATATATCGGTTTATAATCTACTTTTGTACCAGTTTTTTCTATTCCTTCTTTTATTTTTTCTGCCATAATTTCAGTATTTCCAGTTCCACTCCAAAAAGTTAGTAATACATCTGCCATATTAACAATCTCCTTTTATTAAAACATTTCTATGTCAATAGACATTATAGAGTAAATGAAATAGTTTGTCAAAGACTTGACCCTATGTCATTTTACGATATAAATAGTAACAAGCTCCAATCCCAATTAATGTAACCATTAAAACGGGCAAGTAATCTGTGATTTCATTTGTAACTTCTCGAGGAGTAATAATTACTTCCCTAACTTGTGTTGTATAGTTACCTCTTTCGTCAGATATAACATAAGTTACTTCTTTTTTTCCTGGATGACTAGTATCCAAAATTTCAGGAAATACATGGATTTCTATTTGATTAAGATTATCGAATGTTGTTATTCCTATCAACGGATCAAAATATTCACCTGTATAAAGCGTCATTTGTGTCATTTCAACTGATGGAGGAGTTCTATCATCAATTGTGATATATAATTTCTTTTCTGTCCTATTCATCGAATAATCTTGCAACTCATAAGAGATAACATAAACACCTAACGATTCATAATCTATATCACCATTTATTGTCATATCATCAACCGACAACATATCATAATTATCAGAAATATCTGAAATATATGATGTGAGATTAACGGGTTGTGAAAAGATTTCAAGTGTCAATAATGATTGCTTTAGTGTAAATTCAGGTTCAATTATATCAATAACTATGATTGTTGTCTCTAATTCCCTAATGTTATTGGATAAATCATATGCGTATACCCAAAGAGTATAAATTCCAATGTTCTCATAATCAACCAATGTATCATCAATTTCAATTGAAATTTGATTTACACCATCATAGTTATCGTTAGCTTCAAAATAATAAGTGACATCTTTTGCCATAAAATCAGTGATGATGATGTCATTAAGCTGATTAATCATAGGCGGTATACAATCAACAATTTCAACATATGTTCCCAAAAAAGCTTTATTTCCGGATTCATCTGTGACCTCAAAAATAATAGGATATTTTCCAACTTTATCCATTTTTACAGATTCACTCATTTTAAAAATCAAATCTTCAAAATCGTCATAATTATCTCCATATTCAACATAATCAATGTAGAAAGGTTCAGCATCAAAAACATCAAATATTAGAGGAGAAATAAGATGAATAGTTGGTTTCTCATCATCAATCACACTAATTTTCATCTTGAGATCAAAACAATTACCCGATAAATCTTCAATGTGATAATACACGTCATAGACACCTAACACATTAAACTCGATATCAAACCAAAATTGAACATCCAAAATACTAACTTCATCATAATTATCACTCACACTCAATATATAATCGTAAAAGTCAATTTCACTTGGAGATGTGAAAACCGGAATTGGGGGCGGTTGACTTTTAACAATGATAGATGGAGATTCATCATCAACAATAATAAGACTATAAAATCTTTCTGTTGACAAAAGATTCTTATCTATTGCAGTAAGTAAAACCACATAAGTTCCTAATTTTTGAAAGTCCACATGCGTTGTATCAACTACAACATCGGGAAACGGATCATCATTATCAGAAATATCAAAATAATCTTGCCACTCAAATGATTTTCCAAATGGTAAAATCAATGCTTCTTTTTGAACAATTACCGGTGCGAGATAGTCATATATTTCAAGCGAAGATACTCCTTGTGATATATTACCTGATGAATCTGAAATTTGATAGAATATATCATAGGTCCCAACCTGATTTAATATGACTTCAAAGCTATTAACACTTACATTGAGATACTCGGAGTCATCATAATTATCAGATATAATTATTCCCTCAAACAAATCTGGCATACGCTCACCTAAAGGTATCCTAAAGATGGGTAATTGGATAATTGTTGGGGAAATAAGATCGACGATATTAAAAACAATATCTTGAGTTTGGACAATCTGATATGTGGGAAATGTGACGCGATATCGAATGGTAAACGTTCTAATGTAATTTGTTGTGACTACCGAAAAAAAGGTGTGATCTACACCATCTCGCTCATAGTACATAAGTGGATCATCAACTTGGATATTTCCGATAAATAGTTGAGCTTCGGGTAGTTCTTTATAATCATCTATTTGTGAGAATAGAGGAATATCAAGAAAATCATTAATCCAATCAACCCTTACTGATAAAATTGTAAAAAAACTAAAAAAGGATAATAAAAAGGACATCTAATCACCTCTATCTTATGATAGTGTGTACGACGTCCTTTTACTTGAAATCAAAGATTATCTTCGTATTCTTTCGCTTTTTCCTTAATGAATTGATTTCGATAGAGTTCATAGTAAGCGCCTTTTTTAGCAAGTAACTCCTCATGAGAACCCATTTCAACTATTTCACCCATCTCAAGCATAACAATCAAATCAGAATTAACAATCGTTGATAATCTATGTGCTACAATAAAGCTTGTTCGATCGTTTAATAACATATCTGTAGCTTTCTGAATGATTACTTCAGATTCAGAATCAATTGATGATGTTGCTTCATCTAAAATCAAAATTCTTGGATTTGCCAAAACTGCACGTGAAAATGATATTAATTGTTTTTGTCCAACAGATAATAAATTTCCGCCTTCTCCAACAAATGTCTGATATCCTAAATCCATATTTTTAACAAAGTCATCAACACCAACAATTTTGGCGGCATCAATTACTTCATCATCGGTTGCATTTAATCTACCATATCGAATGTTTTCCATAACTGTCGTGCTAAATAAATGTGGGCTTTGAAGTACGTAACCTAATTTACTATGAAGCCAATGAATACTTCTATCTCGATATTCTTTACCATCAATTAAGATAGCTCCGGATTTAGGTTCATAGAACCTTGATAAAAGGTTAACAATTGTTGTTTTTCCAGATCCTGTATGTCCAACTAAAGCTACACTTTGACCCGCTTTCACTTTTAAGTTGAAATTGGTTAAAATATTCTCGTTTTCCTTATAATAAAATGTAACATCTCTAAATTCAATATCTCCAACTAAAGGTTCCCAATTTTCCTTGTGATCATCAAAGAGAGAACCATATTTTTCTTCAACTTCTTTCGTATCTACTAAATCAGATTTTGTCTCTATTAGGCTAACAATGCGTTCTGCAGAGGCTTGGGCGTTTTGTAGATCAGAGACAATTGTTGACAGTGCCATAACAGGTTCAAAAAAATTAATTGTATAAGCAATAAACATCTGTAAGGTCCCAATTGTAACAATAGTTTCAAGAACAAATACAGAACCTCTAACTATTGTAGTTGCAACCGCAAAATATGCAATAACTAAGATAATTGATGAGAAAAGAGCTGATGATATAACTGCCCTTACACTATACCGTTTTAATTGGTATGCCGTTTCAGAAAATTCAAAATAATTGTTATCTTCAATACTTAAACTCTTTGTTGTTTTTGCTCCTAAAAATCCTTCATTATACTGTGCTGTCAACTGAGAATTATATCTTCTAGCAATTCGATGTTGTTTTAAAATAAGTTTTCTAAAAACAAATGCGACAAAAAGCATAATGGGTAATGCAACTGTAATGATTAGTGCTAGTTTAAAAAATGTAAGGTATAAAATAACTAAAATAATGACCATTGAGAAAGTAGCCCATACAAAATCAATAATTCCCCAAGATATAATCAAAGATAATTTTCTTGCGTCAGAAGTCATTCTGGCCATAATCCAACCTTGTGGTGTTTTATCAAAATAAGTATGTGATAGCTTTTGAAGATTCTTAAATGCTTGTCTTCTTAGTTCATAGCTAACTTCTGCTTCAATAATTCCTGCTTGATAGATAAAACCCCATATGCCAAACCCAAAACCACACGCTACAAGGATATTAACTACTACAAAGTATGGCCATGAAGAATAGTCCCCACCAATGAAAAAGGTATCAATTGCATATCGATTAATCAATGGAAACGCACTATCCAAAAGTGCAATGAAACCTGAAAAGAGGATCAAAAGCATAATCCTTTTTTTCGACTTAAATACGATTGTAATTATCTTTTTCCAAGTTCCAAGTTGAACTTTATATAAGATATCTTGATCTTCTTCATGATGCATCGCTATCACCTCTTTTCACAAGATCCTGGAATTCTTTTTCAAGTTTGCCTTGAATGCTCCATAACTTTTGATATAAACCCGGTGTTTTGCTTAAAGTTTCATGTGTCCCTATAACTTCAATCTTACCTTGTTCCAAAACAATTATTAAATCAGCTTCTCTAGCTGTTGTTATTCTATGTGTAATAATGATTGTTGTATGCTTATAGTTTTTATTCTTTAATGCTTCTCTAATCATCGTGTCAGTTTTTGTATCGACTGCAGAAAGTGCATCATCAAAAATCAAGATTGGTTTATCTGAAACCAAGACTCTAGCAATTGCTACTCTTTGCTTTTGACCACCCGAGAGGGTCGTTCCTTTTTCACCAACAATCGTTTCATAACCTTGTTTAAAAGTTTTAATATCTTTTTCTAGTGCAGCAACTTCTGCTGCCATATAAATACGATCTTTTGCAGCATTTTTATGTGCAATAGCAATATTTTCATAAACTGTTTTTGAATAAAGGAATGGATCTTGAAGAACAACACCTACTTGAGTTCTCATATGCTTTTTCTTGATATCTCTAAGTGAAATTCCATCAACAAAGATATCCCCATTTTGATATTCGTACATTCTAAGTAATAAATTAATAATTGTCGATTTACCACTACCTGTTCTACCAATAATTGCAACTGTTTGTCCCGCTTCAATTTTAAAATTAACTTTTTTTAACAAATGCTCATTTGTATCTTCAAATTTAAATGATACATCTCTAAATTCAATATTGCCTTGAATTTCTGGAGTTTGTGTACCATCATCATCATATTCGCTTGGTTTATCCAATATTTCATTGATACGATCTGATGCTACTAGTGCTTTCCCAAAATCATTGATCATTCTACCTAACCCACGTATTGGCCAAATGAGCATACCAACTAAAGCAAGTGATGCAACAACACCTGCAGCGTCCATCAATCCTCTTTGAACATAGTAAACACCAATTGCTATAATCACTAAGTATTGAGCAATACCAATGAAATCCATTGCACCCCAATATACAGCAACAATCTTATTTGCTTTGATTAAGGCATCTGCATATTCCTTATTTTTGTTTGTCATTTTTTCAATTTCATACATTTCATTTGCAAATGCTTTTACAACTCTGGTTCCCGATAAGTTTTCTTGAATAACTGTCATCATTTTTGATTCAGTAAGTTCGATATTCATAAATATTTTATCAATTTTCAAGAAATATATAGTTGAAGAGACCGCAACAAAAGGAATGATTGCAAGGGATACCCAAACCATTGTTTTATTAATTAAAAATATTTGATAAGCACCAAAAAATAATGTTGCTAACAGATGAACAACATCAAGCATTCTTCCCGATAAAAATCCTGTTGTTGATTCAACATCAGTTGTACTTCTTTGAATTAAATCGCCGGTATCTGTATTATTATGAAACTGATAGCTTAAATCCTGTATATGCCCATATAGGCGAATGCGTAATTTTTCTGCCATTCTTTCCTGTAGATAACCTCTAGACCACATTTCAAAAAATCTAAGTGAAAATCTAAAGACTTGAAGAATCATTAAAGAAATAGCAATTCTCATAATAATTTCCATAACATTTTGTGTTTTTGTAAAATATGAAAGCAAAAAAGCAGGCAAATGAACTTCACCTACACTAACATTACCAACCGCAATTCCTGGTTGCGCCATTAATGTTTTGATTAAAAATTGTGTAAACAAGGGAACATTCGAATAAGTCCATTGATGAATGGCTGTCAATAATGCACCAATTAAAAAAAGTACGAAGAAGCCCTTTGCTAAGCGGAATAGTTTGATAACTCGCATATTGTTCCCTCCTCAGCTTATATAAGTATATAAGATTTTTTAAATTTAGTCAATTTTTGAATAAAATATGCGTTTTTTTAACTAATAAAAAAGAAAAAGGGATGAAATATCCCTAATCTTCATGTCTATCAGACACGTCTGATTTCCTCAATGTTTTTAATTTTGGTAAATAATGGGTAGTCACTTGAACAGCTTCTTTGTAGTGTTGGTAATTAGAAAATAGCCTTTGTGCATCTACCATTAAGTAATCTAATACATGATATTCATCAGTTAAGTGTTTGATACCCAATATTTCTCTCCTCAAGTAATTTAATAATTGACCTTTATCACTATTATATTTATACTTCAGATGTGCGATGAGAATTTTAGATGTATTGCATATCTCTTTTAACTCATCTAGATGGGTGATGACTTTAACAATTTCTTCGTGCATTTTTTCATAATCTAGCGCCATCAAGTAAAGAATTAGCCATCGGCTTTTATTCCTATAATATAGTTTTCCTAAAGCAATGGATTCACTATATTTCTGATGATGAAACATTGATTTTGCTAAAGCATAATCATAATCTTCCTGACTTAAACTATACATTTTAGACAATGTTTTTTCTAGTTCTTTTGGATGTTTGAAGTACGCTTCAAATTTAACGTATTCGCTTCTAATTTCTTGAAGTAGGTGGTAAAGCTCAATATCAACAACTTTATTGACATAGAGTGGATAATGATTAAGGACTTCAGATATGCGGTGCATTCTAAATGCATTTAATAATCTCCATTTCAATAAAACCAGAACAACATGATCAGGTAGATCATCAAAATTCGGAGCGAGCAATAACAAGTCAAAGGCTTCACTATGCCGATTTTCTTGAAAAAGTTGAATGTTGATAAATATCATGAACAAAGCAAACTCTTCATCATTAAGATGTGGAATATACATTTTTAAATCGTAAAACGATTTCATCGCTTCATCGTTATTGTTTTTGAGTGTATGATAACCCATTTGAATGAGTAATGATTGATAATCACCTTTTATCAAATAAGGCTGTAGATACTCCTCACTGGGAAATGTCCCCGTAATAAAATGATTGCTAATAGTCCTAAGATCTTTTTCATAATTAACGTTGGTTTCTTCATACATATCTTCTAAACCAAATCGTTTCATTAATGAATTGATAAATTGATTGCTAGGTTCAATCAAATTATTTTCTAATTTTGATAAATAAGAAACACTACATATACCCTCCGATCCCTCCTCTAACGTCATTTTCATTGATACTCTTTTAAATTTAATTGCAGATCCTAATGGTCTTGATTCATATATTTTTTTAGTTCTGCGTGCTCGTGCTTGTTTCTTAATATGAAACGTATTTATATTCATAAGTTCCCTCCCGGATATCTTCTCGATTATTATATATTTGCAAAAAAACAAAATCAAAAAATCATTTGATAAATAACTTTTCAAAATGCAAAAAAAACACAAACTTCTAATAAAGTCTGGGTTTTTTTATTTCTTATCAATGAAATTCTTATCTGGATATTTACATAAATCAATTAATGGACATTTAAAGCACTTGGGTTTTTTAGCTAAACAAAGGTACCTTCCGAAAAAGATAAATTGATGATGTACTTTTTGCCATAATTCTTTGGGAATTTTTTTCATCAATTTTTTTTCAATCTCAAAGACTGCATCACCTGTTTTAGCTAGTCCCAATCTCACCGAAACTCTTGCTACATGCGTATCAACAGCTAGTGCAGGTATTCCAAATGCATTACTTAAAACAACATTTGCTGTTTTCCTTCCAACACCAGGAAGAGACTCTAAATCTACTCTGTTATTCGGTACATCACCTTTAAACTTAGAAGTTATTTCACTCGCAAGCATTTTTATATTTTTAGCTTTATTTCTAAATAATCCAATTGACCGAATTAAAGTTTCAACATCTTGAACTTCAGCTTCTGCCAATAATGCAGGGGTTGGATATTTATTAAATAACTTAGGGGTTATTTTATTAACACTAATATCTGTTGTCTGAGCACTTAAAACGACGGCTACAAGCAATTCAAAGTTACTATGATGAACAAGTTCAACTGTCGCATCAGGAAACATATTGTTTAGAGCATCTAAGACTTGATTGATTCTACTCATTTAATCTTTTTGAATATTTCATCTAAAGCATTTTCAGTATCCTGATCAATTTCAATTGTTTCAGGGATAACTTGACTTAATAATCTTTCAATATGTTTGATACTCACTCTATCTTTAGCTGCTGAAATAGCTTGACTAATCTGGTCATGCGTATAATCTTTTTCATCATACCATCTTCTTATATTTTCAAGTTCATGAGACATTAAAGATCTTCCAAGCCCTTGTTCAATAAGTTTAATTGATCCACTAATTTCATTTTCGTGAAGTTGTTTGAGCTTTTCAACTTCATCATTTATATATAAATCTTCTATTTTTTTAAATGTTGTATCTAAATCAAAAATTTCTCTTTCTCTACCATCTTTTTTTTCTAATATGATACTCATAAATCCCTTATTCATTAAAGATTCAACACATGTCCCTATCTCATTTTGATTAAATTCGACTCTTCTAGAAATAGAAGCAATCGAAAAAGTTTTTCTTCTCTTATAAATTGAAAATAAGGCAAGTAAAACCGACATCTCTTGCATCGAAAGTTTAAGACGCTTATATTCTTTGATCAATATCCGTTCAATTGCTAGATCATAATCCTCATACATTTTCTTTAGAATCATAATTCCCCTTCTTCAGTGCATCATGTGCAGCACTTTGCTCCGCTTCTTTTTTTGTTCTTCCCTTACCAACTCCGAGAATGATATGATTATCTAATTTAACGACTGCTTCAAATTCTCGGTCATGTGAAGGGCCTTTTTCTTTAATGATAGAATAACTTATATTTCTTTTATCTCCGCTTTGAATGTATTCCTGAAGTGAGGATTTATAATCTTTAATCTCCCATACAAGATGGAAATGAGGAACAACAATTTTATTAAACACTCGATATACTTCATGGAAACCCAAATCTAAATAAATGGCTCCAAATAGGGCTTCAAAAGCATCAGCAATCATTGAGTCGTTTGCTCCTTTAACCTGCTCACCCCGACCTAATTTAATATAATCTGTAAGTTTTATCTTTGTTGCGTATTTAACAAGAGCTTCCTCACAAACTGCTTGAGCTCTTTTCTTTGTCATTGTACCTTCATTATCCAAATCTTCATTATAAAGATAATCGCTCATTAATAATTCAATAACTGCGTCACCTAAAAATTCGAGTTTTTCATTTTTTTCGGTCTGGTTTTCATAGGCATATGATGAGTGAGTCATTGCCATCACATAAAGTGATTCATCTTTATAAGGGAGATTTAGCTTTTTTAGTAAAGCTTTCATTCTCTTACCGCTTCTTTCTTTGTCAGAACACCTGAAACAATCTCTATGACATTGGCTTCAACCATTTCTTTTGCTTGGCGAATACCATTAAAAAATCCTTTTTCCTTTGATGATCCTTGGGCTTTAATAACAACAGAGTTGAATCCCATCAATAATGCTCCACCAATTTCAGATGCATCCAAAGACATTTTGAAACGTTTTAAAGCATTTCTCATAAATATAGCCCCAATGGTTGCAAATATTGAAGATTTAATTTCGCGTTTTAAAACTTGTCCTAAACCTTTGGCAGTACCTTCCATGGTTTTCATAACAATATTCGCTGTGAATCCATCAGATAGTAAAATATCCGCTTCAGTTAAAAAGATTTCTTTAGGTTCGAGATTCCCATAAAAATTAATATCTTTACTGGCTTTCAGTAAAGCAAATGTTTCTTTATCAAATTCTCTACCTTTACCATCTTCTGTTCCAATATTAATTAATGCCACTTGGGGATTAGATCTCTTGAGTACTTTTTCAGCCATAATTGATGCATAAACAGCAAATTCAAGAAGATGCTCAGGTTTAAAATCAACGTTAGCTCCAGAATCTAATAATATTCTTCCTCTACCATCATATGATGGAACTATTGGGGCAATCGCAACTCTGTGCATGCTCGGCATTCTTCTAATAATAAAATGTCCACCAACGACTAATGCTTGAGTTGGACCAGCACTTACTATTGCATCTGCGTTGCCATCTTTAACAAATTGCATTGCCATGAACATCGATATTTCTTTATTTGTACGATATTGTTTAATTGGATCTTTTTCACCCATTGACAAATAATGTGATGTGTGTACCACATGAAGTCTGGGATGCTGCTTCAAAAAGGGAGCCATTTTGACTTCATCACCAAATAAGGTAATTTCGATATTGTCAAATTTTTCAAGTGCCATCATTGTTCCTTTAACGATTGGCTCAGGTGCGTAATCTCCACCCATACCGTCAACTGCTAAACGTATCATAATATCCCTTCTTTCGTTATAAATCATTATATCATATCTTATATGAGTCTGTAATGGTCTTGTTTAAATATTTGTAGATGTGATTGGTTTTGAAATCTGGTCTGTCAAGAAGTTCTAAAACATTTTTTTGTGCTTCATATAAAATAGAATAATCATTATTAAGATCTAAAAATTTAAACTTAAAATATCCGCTTTGCTCAACTCCAAGAAAATCTCCAGGTCCACGAACTTTAAGATCATATTCACTTAAGATAAATCCATCATCAATTTTAGATAACAATTGAAGTCTTTCTACATCGCTTTTTTCAGAAATTAAATAACATGTACTCTTAAGATTTCCTCTGCCCACGCGACCTCTTAACTGATGGAGTTGACTGAGACCAAAATGCTCAGCCGCATAAATACCAATGAGCGTTGCTGTAGGAATATCAATACCTACTTCAATCATTGTTGTTGCTATTAAAATACTTCCTGGAGTATAGATAAAGTTTTCCATCATACGTTCTTTTTCTTCATTTGGAAGTCTTCCGTGCAGTAAATAAATGGGGCAAGTAAATTTAGAACTTATCTCTTCATAGACTGTATCTATATTATCTGATACTTTCTCTGAATCTATTGCTGGAACAACTAAAAAGACGTGTTCATTTCTTAAAACAGCAGTTTCAATGGACTGGTATAATTCAGTAATCTGATCCTTTTGTATATATTTGGTTTCAATAGGAATCCTATGTTGTGGTTTTTCTTTAATAAGACTTAAGTGAGAATCACCAAAAGCAATCATCGCAAGTGTCCTAGGGATTGGTGTTGCTGTTAAATAGATAACATCTTTTGTGTGTGCTTTGCTAATAAGTTCTTCTCTTGTATTTACACCAAATTTATGTTGCTCATCTATAATGACCAACCCTAAATTATTGAATATTACATCATCTTCAATCAAGGCATGTGTTCCGATGATAAGATCATATTCATGATTTCTAATAGATTCTTTCATCTGATCTTTTGATTTTGTTTTTCCGCTCAATAAGGCGATATTACACGACTTAAACATTGTTGTAAAATATTGATAGTGTTGATTTGCTAGAAGTTCTGTGGGTGCCATAAATGAAACTTGCTCATGTGCGGTGATTGCCGCATAAATTGCTAAAAGTACAACAACTGTCTTACCAGAACCCACATCTCCTTGAATTAATCTATAGCTTGAATATGGCTTTTTAAAGTCTCTAAAAATATCATTCACTGCTTCTTTTTGATCTTTTGTTAATTCATATGGAAGTTCTTCAATAAGTGCTTTAACCTTGTTTAAATCATATAATTTCGGATCTCTTGAGTGATTGGATAAACGTTGTGCTGAAAGCTTTAGATGAAGGTAAAATGCTTCTTCATATTTGAATCTTCTTTCGGCTTGATGGATTTCATCTAGGTTTTTTGGAAAGTGTAATTTGTAATAAGCATCTTCTCTACTCAAAAGATGGTACTTTGTTATAAACTCTTTGGGGATGGTTTCAAATATTAATACTTGATGTTGATCGAAAATACTTTTAATGATTGTTGATAAACTTCTATCATGAATTCCTTCTAGATTATATGTGGGTTTAATGGGAACAGTTTTATCTAAATTCATTATTGAAGCAGCAACAATTGTTTTTCGATATAAGTGATAAACACCTTTGATGACAATATCATCTTTGACTTTTAGTTGTTTTAAAAGATATCCTCTTCCGAAGACAATAATTTCAATCGTTTGTTCAAAAACTTTTGCTTTAAATGTAATTCGTTCCCCCTTCGAAAAACGAAACATTTGAGGTTCTGTAATTATCGATGCTTGAACTGTTAATGTATCTTTATCATTTGCTCTTTCTAAAGACGTAATACTAAAATCTTCATATGATTTTGGATAATTTAAAACAAGGTCATAGGTAGACCATATGTGGTTGTTTCTCAATATTCTTAACGTGTTAGGCCCAATACCTTTAATCTGATCTAACTTAATATCCAAAATTATCACCTACCATTATTATACAAGAAATATCTAAACCCATGATGACTTTAAACCAAGCATATGAAAAAAGGCAAAATCTGCCTTTTTACTGATACGCTTTATTTAAAAGAAATAAGTCAGCTAAAACAATGGCAAGTGCATTTTCTAAAACAATTCCAACTCTTCGTGCAATACAAGCGTCATGTCTTCCACCAACTTTTAGATCTGCAATCTCTTTTGATTCAAAATCGTAGGTTTGCTGTTTCTGTTGAATGCTCGATGTTGGTTTAATGAATACTTTAACTACTAAATCGTTCCCATTAGACAAACCACCAGAGATTCCTCCACTATGATTTGTCTTGGTATGTCCATTTTCATCGATTATTTCGTCATTGAACTCACTACCTAACATCAATAATCCAGAAAATCCAGTTCCAATTTCAACACCTTTAACTGCAGGTATAGAAAACATCATCTTTCCTATCTCTGAATCTAATTTGTTAAAGAATGGTTCTCCAAGTCCAATAGTCATGTTTTTAACTGATAATTCTATTACTCCTCCAACTGAATCACCCTTTTTAATAATTTCTTCTAAGTAATGATCAAGTTTGGACATATCAGTTAATGAACCAACTTGAATAAGCTCATGATGAAATTTAAATGGTAACATCATTTTTGCAATTGCTCCAGCAGCGACGATAGGAGCAGTTAATCTTCCTGAAAATCTACCTCCACCTCGAAAGTCCTGAAAGCCATTGTATTTTTTTTGTGCAACAAAATCAGCATGCCCTGGTCTTGGTTGCTTTTTTAGATGTTCATAGTCTTTAGATCTTAGGTCATTGTTTTCGATCATCAAGTGAATTGGAGATCCAGTTGAATATCCATTAAAAACACCAGATGTAATTTCAAATTGATCCATTTCTTTTCTTGAAGTTGTTCCAATTGCACCAGACCGTCTTTTTAATAAATCATCCTTAATTTTAGTTTCATCAATCATAATGCCAGAAGGCATGCCGTCGATTACAACTCCAATTGCCTTTTGGTGAGATTCACCATATAAAGTAACTTTAAAAATATTGCCGTAACTATTCATCATAAATCACTTCCTTCAATGTTTTCATCAGTTCTTTAGTTAATTCTATTGTTTGATCAAACCAAATTTCTTCGCTCTTTATTGCTTGAATAATGAGCATATGAAGTCCATTATACCCTTTTTTACTATCTTTCATAATTTGAGTTACTTTAGGATTATAAACTAGGTCAATCACTATTTTTCCAGCAACTTCTTCTTTTGTAAGTATAGAAACATTCGTATTAGGATATGTTCCAATGGGTGTTGCTTGTACAAATATATCCACGTGCTTCGTATCAATATCTTTATATTCGATGACATGTTCAAATTTATGTTTATTACTTGTTAAATTTCTTGTAACAACAGTAACATTAGCACTTGAATCACGCAGTGCATGATAAGCTGCTTTCGCGCCCCCACCTGTGCCCAAAATATAAACATTTTTGGATTCTACTGAAATATGGTTTGTTTCTAATAAGCCAATAAATCCATCATAATCAGTATTATCACCAACTACTTCATCATTTCTGTAATAGATCGTATTCACTGCACCAATCTTATTTGCTTTGTGAGTTAATCTATCCATATATGGGATAACTCTTTCTTTATAAGGCGTAGTCACATTAAATCCGTGGTAATACCCTTCCTTGAGTAAATCAATTAATTCAGGAATTTCTTCGGCATCAACATTTAACAGTTCATAAGAAATATCAAAATGAAGTTTCTTACTTATGACCTGATGAATTAAAGGTGATTTGCTGTAATTGATTTGATTACCAATGAGTCCAAATCGTAAGCTCATTTTTGATTCGCCTTAGAAAGATGCATCATTTCTTTGATAAAAGATTCATAGAGTGGCCATTGTTTGTCATCATTAAATTCGATTCTTCTTTTTTCCAACAGTTCTTTTTCTCTTTTTTCATCTAAAACAGGTAATTGATTTGCTTTTTTATATAGTCCGATTTGTTGTGAGACATTCATTCTTTTTTTAAATAATTCCATCATTTTTCGATCAATTTTATCGATTTCAATTCTTAATAATTCAAGATTCACGAATGTCACCTCCTAAGGATTTATATACTTTGAAAAAATTAGGATAAGATTTTTTGACAACATCAGCATTTGTTATTGTCACAGGTCCATCAGCCCGAATTGCTGCAATCGCAATTGCCATAGCAATCCGATGATCACCGAATGAATCAAAAGTCTGATTACCTCTTAATTTCTTTTTACCCGCGATTATTACCGTATCATCTATCATTTTAATATCTACACCAAACTTGATGAGTGTCTGATACATTGCGTCGAGTCTGTCAGATTCTTTTATTCGAAGTCGAGAAGCGTTTGAAAATGTTGTTGTCTTAGAACTGAGGGCTGCTAAAACCATTAATATCGGTCCAAGATCGGGGATTTGACTTAAATCAATTGGAATTCCATATGTTTCGCTAGGTTTAACCTTATATCTTCGGTCTAAATTCTTATAATCAATTTTGCCTTCCATCTCTTTAATAATATCAACAATCTTATAATCGCCTTGTTTACTAATAGGATTTAAATGCGTAAGTTCAATGGGTCCACCAATTAATCCAGCAACCATCCAAAATGCAGCTTGTGAATAATCTGCTTCAACCGTTGCTGTTTGAGGTGTATAGGTTTGTCCACCTTTGATATAAAAATATTGATCAACTTGTAAGATGTGAATACCAAATATCTTTAAAACTTCTAATGTGAGATCTACATACCCTTTTGATTCAAGTGGTGTTAATAATTCAATCACAGAGTCTTTTTTAAGTCTTGGTAATGCAAAAAGCAATCCTGTGATGAATTGTGAACTCACATCTCCTCTCATAAAGTAATATCCAGCCTTAAGTGGCCCTTTAAGTTCTAAAGGAAGATTATCTTCTTCTAATTTTTTATAGTAAATGAGTTTATGATCGAATAAATCAAAATAGACATCTATTGTTCTTTTTGGTAGTCTACCTTTTCCTGTAAAAATTACTTTTTCATTTTGCAAAAGTGCTAAAGGAATCATAAATCTTAACGTAGAACCTGACTCATTACAATCAATTGTAGGTTGATTTAAGATCCAATCATGTCCAGTAACCTGTTCTTCATTAAAAGTAACACCAAAAGCACTGAGTGCCTTTTTGGTAGATTCTATATCATCAGATTTTAAAACATTTTTAATTGTAGAAGTCCCTTGAGCAAGACCGGAAGCAATAATATATCGATGTGATAAAGATTTAGAAGAGACAACGGGAACGACACCTGTTAAAGGTTTAGGATTAATGGTGATATTCACTTAAATATCTCCTTCCTTCAACACAATAATGTCTGATTCTCCAACTTTAGGAACAACAATAAAGTGTAGTCCTTCAGCTAAAAACTTTTTATCATGAATAATATCCTTCTTATAATCTTCCATGACCAATAAAGGTTCTTCAACCAACCCTCTTTTTAGAAGTAAAGATTTAACTTCGTCATATAATTGTTGATGTGTTTCATGGAGTCTAATTCCTAATTCTAATGCCATAAGCATCCCATAACTAATCGCTTCGCCATGTTTATATGTTTCATATTGATGTCTTTTTTCAATCGCGTGTCCAAAAGTATGTCCAAAATTCAAAACCATGCGTTCTTTTTGATCATAAGGATCTAAAATGACTAGTTCACGTTTGACTTGAATAGACATAATGATTTCATCTTCAGTGACGCGCTCATGTGATAATAGATGGTGATATAATTTTTTATCTCCAATTAAACCAGCTTTAATCATTTCAGCTAATCCGTTCGTATATTCTCTTTTTGATAATGTATTAAGAAAATGCATATCTATATATACGAATTGAGGATTATAAAAAGCTCCGACGAGGTTCTTACCTTCATCTAGATCAATTCCAACTTTACCACCTATACTACTATCTACCATGGCTAATAAAGTTGTTGGTATTTGAATAAAGGGGATTCCTCTAAAAAGAGTTGCTGCTACAAATCCAGTGAGATCTCCAACGACACCTCCGCCTAAAGCGATTATTAAATGATGTCTTTTTATTTGTTTTTGAACCAATTCTTGAATGACTTTCTGATAGGTCATAAAAGATTTTGATTTTTCTCCTGGTTCAACAACAACAAAAAGAGTATTGAAATCTTTAAGTGAGTCTTTCAATTTTTGGGCATATAATTTGTTCACATTTTGATCAGTGATGACAAAAACATCATGTCCGTGATAAATTGATTTGACGTACTTATTTAGATTCAACAATTGATTGTTCTCGATAAAAATGTCGTATTCAGGCATTTTAATGAACATCAAAATCCATCCTCTTTTCCTTTGCTTCTTTGAGGTATTTCATTAGTGTTTCTTTATCATCGAGTAGAATAAGTTCTTTTACATATTGAAGTTCCTTAGTAAAATCATTTATCTTACTAACTAAAGCTTCTTTATTTTCTAAAAATAGTTCACTCCACATCATTTCATTGATTTTAGCAATTCTTGTTAACTCTCTAAATGAATCACCGGTAGCTTCTTTTGTTTCTTTGTATTGATCACTTTGCATTAAAGCGACAGCTATCACGTGTGTTAATTGACTAGTAAAGGCAATGAGTTCATCGTGTGTTTGTGCATTTACTACTGTTATTTTACCAAATTTAAGGTTATTTGCGATAAGTCTCAATACTTTTTGATCCTTTTTATGACTTCTTTTACCTGGTACTATTATAAAATTAGCATTTCTAAACATTCTTTCATCTCTGGAATCAAAACCACTGGTTTCTTTTCCTGCCATTGGATGATGTGAGGTATAGGAGATGCCTTCAGGTAATAAATTTTCAAGTTGTTCCATCATCCATACTTTAGTTCCACTGACATCTGTTACGAATTGTCCAGACTTAAATAACTTCAAATGATTTTTTACAAATTCAATATTGTTTTTTGGGTACAAAGATAAAATCACAAGATCAGCTTTTGATAATTGTTCAATCGTATTATCTGATTCAATAAATCCAAGTCTAATCCCTTCACTAATGGGTCTTTCACTTCTATTGTAAGCATAAACTTTATGTCCGTTTTTATGGAGACCTTCGGCATAGGATGCTCCAATAATCCCTAGACCTACAATGAAGATTTTCATTTTATTTTTTTCCCTAAAACATCAGAGACTTTGGTTAGTTCAGCCATCATCTGACTAAATTTGTTTAATTTTAGTGACTGTGCTCCATCACTTAATGCATGTTCAGGATCATGATGAACCTCAACAATTAAACCGTGCGCACCAACAGCAAGACCTGCAAGTGATAGTTTTTCAATCATATCCCATCTTCCTGCAGCATGTGAAGGATCAATGATCACTGGTAAGTGGGACAATTCCTTAACAGCAAGAACTGCACTAATATCTAATGTATTTCTTGTATATTTTTCATATGTGCGAATACCGCGTTCGCATAAAATAACATTATCATTACCACCAGCCATAATATATTCGGCTGACATCAGCCACTCTTCTATGGTTGCTGATAAACCTCTTTTAAGCAAAATAGGTTTATTACATTTACCAAGGGCTTTAAGTAAATGGAAGTTTTGCATATTTCTAGCTCCGACTTGAATGATATCCACATATTCTTCAAATAATGGGATTAAATCAGCACTAGGTATTTCAGTAACAATCGCCAATCCAGTTTCATCGCCAATTTTCTTTAATAACTTTAAACCTTCTACTTCTAGTCCTTGAAAAGCATAAGGTGAAGTTCTTGGTTTATATGCTCCCCCTCTTAAAAGATGAGCACCAGATTTTTTGACACTTTTAGCAATGACTCTTAATTGTTCTTCGGATTCAACTGAACATGGACCAGCCATAATAACAAACTGGTCTCCTCCGATTTCAATACCATTCTTTATTTTTACAATCGTATCTCTTTTTTTGAAACTTCGACTGGCTTTTTTAAATGGTGTTGAAACCCTCGTTACTTCTTTAACACCCTCGAATGCATATAAGTCACTTGGATCAATTGCTAACGTGTCACCAATAATACCAAACACACGCACATTATCAGTGGATGCATCCTTGATTTCTAGATTCTTTGCTTTTAAGTAGTCAACAATCTTATCATACTCCTTTTTAGTGGAGTTCTTTTTCATTTGTATTATCATATCTCATATCTCCTATGTTTTAATAAAAAAATCCCTGAGAGGAACCCCAAGGATGATGATTAATCATTTTTTGGCCGTTCCTTTATTCGCTCAAAAAGGAATGCCTTGCAATCCTTTTTTCTAATAATATGCGTAATAATAGACAGCTTTCATTATTTTTAACATAGAAATCCCTTTCTTTGTTTGTTTTATCGTATCACATTCATTGTCAAAAGACAATATTAGACTATAAAATTAAATTTTTTCGTTTTTTTTTATTTTTGGTATTGTGTTTTGCACAGTAACGTTATATAATGGTAGTGTGCAAAACACAGTAAGGAGGTATATCGTGAACACTCAATTTAAAAAAGGTATATTGGAAATGTGTGTGTTATCTATCATTAACAACCGAGATATGTATGGGTATGAAGTTATCGAGAAACTCGCAAGTGATATTGACGTGAATGAAAACACAGTCTATCCAATTTTAAGAAGACTGACCGGTCAAGGATTGTTTGAGACCTATATTGAACAAACCAATATTGGAGCTCCACGAAAATACTATCAAATTACCAAAGTCGGAAAAGAAAGATTAGATGAGTATGAAACTGAGTGGAAAACATTTTTAAAAGGAGTATTTAGATTATTAGGAGGGAATAACAATGAAAGCTGATTATATTAAAATATTGAAGAATCAATTAGAAGAATTTGACGCGAGCCGTGCAGACCTAGACGAAATTATCAATGATTATGAACAACTCTACGATGATGCACTCGCAACTGGCAAAACAGATGATGAAGTATATAATTTTTTAGGTGATCCAAATAGGGTTGCATATGATTTGATTGATACACTCAAAATCAAACATCATAAAGATAATAGAAATAAAATAGTTGCTTTAATGCCCTTTATTTCCGTTATTATCTATATGATTTTAGGGTTTGGCTATGGTTGGTGGAGTACAGGATGGTTAGTTTTCCTATTAATTCCTATTTCTGGAATAGCATTCAATACAAATTTTAAAAATGGATTTATTGCGTTAACTCCATTTATCAGTGTCCTTGCTTATTTGATTTTGGGTTTTGTCTATGATTTGTGGAACCCAGGTTGGTTGGTCTTCTTCTTGATTCCAATGACGGCCATTATCTTAAACACTAGATTTAAAGACATGTTTATAGCACTATCACCATTTGTTGCTGTCATAACATTTATGCTTCTAGGAACCTATTATGACTTATGGAATCCCGCATGGTTAATCTTTTTGATTATTCCTATGCTTGGCATTTTGCAAAAAAGAAACAAGGTTCAAATGCTCATTTTTGAGTTAACATTTATTGCAGCTATTGCATTTTATCTCTACATGGGATACATTCAAAACAATTGGGCTATAGGAGGTTTAGGATTTATTCTTCCAGTAGCAACCGCCATTCTATTTGGTGATGTAACTTTTGCTTGGAATATGCCAAAAGGTGGAGAACGTAAAAAAGTAATTTTATTACTATTAACTATTTTGTTCTCTATTATAGTATTCTTAGTTCTAGGCTTAGTACTTAATGGATGGGTATATGCTTGGCAGATATTCCTGTTAATTCCTGTTGTATCAATTATTAGTTTTGATAAGTTTAGATTTACATCAATCTCACCATTTGTTGCAGTTATTCTCTTCTTTTCAATTGGATATTTCTTTCACGTATTCCAGTTATCTTGGTTAGCATTCTTAATCATTCCAATGGCTGGGATTATAGAAAATGCATAAATCTATCAACATAAAAATAAAAAGATTCCTTTAGCATTCACCTTTGGATGCTAAGAGAATTTTTTTTTTATTTCTCGCAAGAGTTTAATGTCTTTAGAAGTGATTTCATTGCTTGTTTTATTTCACCAATTTCTAATCCTGAATAACCCAATACAAGTGTGGGTTTATCCTTAATTTCTGAGTTTTTTAGATTGTAGGATTTCAAGCCCGTAACATAAATATTGTTTTTCATTATATGATTCACAATCATTTCTTCAGCTATAACAGAGTCAATTTCCATTAGAAAGTGAAGCCCTGTATCATATCCTTTAATTTTTATATTTGGATACAATTCGATCGTTTTAATAATTATTTCAATCTTTTCTCTATAGGCTTTTTGCATGCGGTTTATATGTCTTTCAAAGAAACCTTCATGCATAAATTTATACATAACAAATTGTTCAAAATTTGGAACTGTACATCCGTGATATGTCATCATTTTCTGGTATTGAGATAGTAATTTTTTTGGTAAGACCATATAATTCATACGAAATGATGGGGCTAAAGTTTTAGTAAATGTATTCATGTAAATGACTTTATCGCTATGATCAAACCCTTGAAGCGCTGGGATAGGTTTTCCCTGGAATCTAAATTCACTGTCATAGTCATCTTCAATGATATATCGCCCAATAGAGCGGTTTGCCCAATTAAGTAGTTCGTAACGTCTTTGAATAGGCATTACAATTCCCATCGGAAATTGATGAGAGGGTGTGATATGAACAACTTGCGCATTTGTATGCTTAAGTTCATCAATAATGATTCCTAAATCATCAAGTGAGACTAGAGATAACTTAACATTGTTTCCTTGATAGATTTGATAATTTTTCTTATAGCCAGGATTTTCAATTGCATAGTGTTTATCTCTACCTAATAATTCAATCAATATATTTATTAATGATGAACTTCCTGAACCAATAACGATTTGATCCTCATCTGCTTTTATACCCCGATACAATTCTAAATATCTTGAAATTTCTCTTCTAAGCAAATTTAGTCCTTGAGGATGAATCATATTTAACATTTCATGATGATTTTCAGAAAGCACTGTACGAGAGAGTTTTGCCCATGTCATATTAGGAAATAATGATGTGTCAACTACATTCGTTTTAAATGCATATTGATATGTCGGTTCTTCCTTAATACTTCTTCTTTGTTCTTGAAGAATTTCTCTTTTATTCGTTTCGATAAGTTCTACTTTCTTATCAACAAAATATCCTTTTTTTTCAATTGAATAAACATATCCTTCAGCAATTAATTGTTGATAAGCTGCCTCAACTGTTAAAGGACTTAGTTTAAGATCTTGTGCTAATTTCCTTTTTGAAGGCAACTTTTGTCCCTCGATATACTTATCTTCGATGATTAATGTTTTGACGTGTTTATATAAAGAAACATAGAGTGGTTCTTTCTTTTTTTTACTTGAAATATAATCAAACATCATATCACCCATCTGGTATGCTTATATTTATTCAAACTGAATATTTTAACATACCAGTTATTATTATATAATAGATATGGAAAATTAACAAGTGGAGGTATTATGTGATGCAAAATAAACGTTATCAATTAAACAAAGAATTAGCTCAAATGCTCAAGGGTGGAGTCATCATGGATGTATCTAACGTAGAGCAAGCAAAAATTGCAGAAAAAGCAGGTGCGGTTGCTGTTATGGCACTTGAAAGAATTCCAGCTGATATTAGAACTGCAGGCGGAGTCTCAAGAATGAGTGATCCAAAAATGATTAAAGAAATACAAAAAGCAGTTTCTATTCCAGTGATGGCAAAAGTTAGAATTGGTCATTTCACAGAAGCTCAAATCTTAGAAGCAATAGAAATCGATTATATTGATGAAAGTGAAGTATTATCTCCTGCAGATGACATCTATCATATTGATAAAACTAGATTCAATGTTCCTTTTGTTTGTGGAGCAAAAGATTTAGGCGAAGCGTTAAGACGAATCAGTGAAGGTGCAGCAATGATTAGAACAAAAGGTGAACCTGGTACTGGTGATATTATTCAAGCAGTTAGGCATATGCGTTCAATTCAAAAAGAAATACATACTATTCAAGCAATGCAGGAAGATGAACTCTTCATCCTTCAAAAACAATTGGGCGTCTCCCTAGATCTTATTCAATATGTTCATGAACACGGTAAACTACCTGTTGTGAATTTTGCAGCTGGTGGAATTGCCACTCCTGCTGATGCAGCACTCATGATGCAATTGGGAGCTGAAGGTGTCTTTGTTGGTTCTGGTATTTTTAAATCCGGTAATCAACAAAAAAGAGCTGAAGCAATCGTTAAAGCTGTAACAAATTTCAATGATCCTAAAATACTTGCTGCTATTTCAGAAGATTTGGGAGAAGCAATGGTTGGTATCAATGAACAAGAAATTGAACTATTAATGGCTGAACGAGGTAAATAATGATTACTATTGGCATCCTGGCGATTCAAGGCGCTTTCATCGAGCATGCTCATAAACTAGCAAAACTTGGCGTGAAAACCTTTGAAATTAGACAAAAAAAGGATTTATTGATTCCTATGGATGGCTTGATTCTTCCCGGAGGAGAAAGCACAACCATGGGTAGATTACTAGATGATCTAGAGATGTTTACACCAATTAAAAATAAGATTGAAGCAGGTTTCCCTGTCTTAGGTACATGTGCGGGTATGATTCTATTAGCAAAATCATTAACTAATTCACCTAAAACGTATTTTGAAACAATGAACATCAATGTGATTAGAAATGCATATGGTAGACAACTAGGAAGTTTTGTGACGGAAGAAAAATTCAATGATGTCTTAATCCCAATGACATTCATTCGAGCTCCATATGTCGAATCGGTTGGATTAGATGTTCAAACACTGGCAATTGTTGATGGAAATATAGTTGCAGCAAGACAAAACAATCAATTAGCTACAGCTTTTCATCCAGAACTCACAACAAGTACTTATGTCCATGAATATTTCATAGAAATGATTAAGACTTCAAACAAATAATAAGTAAAGCTCAGTTTCCAAAGGAAAATGAGCTTTTTCATATTTTTTATTCATTTTATGTTCTTTTCTTAATGCTCTTGATTTTTGATGTTGATTAAATATTTAAGCTTTTTTAAGATTTTTTTCTAATAAAACTTTGATATCCTTTAATAAATCTTCAACTTTTGGTTTTTGAGCATCTAGCACTTCTTGAGCTTTCTTCTTTTCATCTTCAATTAATTTTGCTTCAGTTGCTTCTTCTAATTGCTTTTGATTAGCAAGTACACTTGCTTTATTGAATAGCTTAACAATCAAGAATACAACAAGTGCAATTATGGTAAAATCTATAATATTTTGAATAAAAGTACCATAATAAATAGCATTTTCTGTGATACCATTTACTTCATCAGCAGCTGTAATAACATATTTATAGTTTTCAAATCCTCCTCCACCAATTGCTAGACTGATGACAGGCATTAATACATCTCTAACAAGGCTCGCGATGATTTTTCCAAATGCACCACCAATAATCACAGCAACAGCTAAATTTAGCACATTTCCCTTCATAATAAATGACTTGAATTCATTAAGAAATTTTTTCATTTTTTTATCTCCTTTTTTTTATTATAACATTAAAATAAAAGCCAGTCATTGCATCATGACTGGTATCATTATTTAATCTATTTTAATATATCCTACACCAATACCTTTTGGCCCAGTATGCGCACCAACGACTGGCGTTAAATAAGCAACAACAACTTCTCTTTTTGGAAATACTTTTTGAATTTCATCTTTAAACCATTTTGCTGCTTCATTGTTATGAGCATGAGCAATATAGGTTAAAACATTCAAATCCTTCGTATCTTCAATGTATTTTTCTAAAACACGTTGTTGAGCCTTATGTGTTGTTCTAATCTTTTCTAAAGATGTTACTTTGCCATCATCACCTAAAACCAATAATGGTTTAAGTTGTAACATCGTACCTAACGTTCCTTGAAGTTTAGATAATCTTCCATTTTTCACTAGATATAAAAGCGTATCAACCGCAAAATAAATACGGTCATTATCTCTAATCTTTTCTAAGTGTTTAACAATTTGTTTTACTGACTTGCCATCATCAGCTAACCGATGAGCTTCTAAAACCATATATGCTTCACCATATGCAAGTGTTAATGAATCAAATGCAGTGACTTTAATTTGAACTTCTGATGCAATTCTTTTAACGGATTCAAATAACCCGCTCAGTTGTGAAGAAATCGTAATTACCAATGCTTCTTCATACCCATCTTTGTATAATTGTTCAAAATATTCCATCATTTTCCCGATCGAAACATAAGAAGTCTTAGGTATGTCGTTAGGATTTTTTGCAATTCTTTCATAAAATGTTTTTGCATCCATATCCACAAAATCATCATAGGTTTCATCAGTTCCAAAATGGATAGCAGATCTTAAAATGATAATGTCTTTTGGATAATCTAGATAATCTAAACCGGCATTGCTACATGTTAAAATAGCTATTTTACTCATTTTTTTCTCCCTTAATTATTTATTTTGAGCGAGCAACTAATAATATAAACTAACTGTACTCACAATCTAATTGTATCTTATCATGTTTTAAGTTTTTTGACTATCAGGTGATGACAGTTTTTGAAATTAGATTAACTTTGCATCAATTATTATTTAAAATTATTACCAATTGATACCCCACCATTTCTTTTCAAATCACTATATTCTTTTACCGTGATGTTTTGCGTGATATAATAATATTGAATGATTCGGGTGATTTTATGAATGAAAATGCTATATTTAGTTTTGAATCGATTCCACTCATTAAAGAGCTTTTAGAACTTAATCATGAGGTTTCACTTATAGTTTATGGTGCGAATATGAGACCCTTTTTCTATCATCAAAAAACAGTTGTTACATTAACTAATCCAACTGAAATTTTCAAACGCTTTGATGTTGTCTTATATTATCATCTAGGAGAATATAAATTAAGTCGTGTTTTAAAAGTTCACGGTGATCAATTGATTGTATGTGGTGATGCATCAGTACAACTTGAATATATTTATGCAATTTGTGTTTTTGGAATCGTTACATCTTATAAAAATGGAAACCGTAAAATAAGCACCCATAACCGAAAATATCTTAAACAGGTCCGTCTTTGGTCTTTCTTTAGGCCTTTTAGACCCTTTATAATACGTTTATATAAACCCGATTGATTTTACTAATCAAAGGCATTCCTTATAAAATACGCTAATAGATGGTAGTTCGTACCATTTTTTATATTATTTGATAGAGTTCCTTCATATCATTTATCGTTTTGAAGGCTTTAAGTCTATCCGGATGTTGATGACCTTTTGTATAAAGAATAATATTACATCCAAGTTCTTTAGCCACTTCCACATCATGAAGTGTGTCACCAATCATGGTAACATCTTTACGATTTATCTTATTTTCAATAATAAAATCCTTTGCTACATCAACCTTGCTTTTAGCATAAACATCTGAAGTTCCTAAGATATCTTTAAATAGATGCTCTATCTTAAAATACTTTAATTGACGATGTAAATTATTAATTTCAGAAGCTGATAACATGATATTGATATATCCTTTTTTTTCATAATGCTCAATCGCTTCAATAACGCCTTCATGTAATCCCAAATCCAAGCTTCTTGGTTGATATCTTTCGATAAATCGATGAGCTAAAACCTTAAAACTCGTTTTTTTAAGGTCATAGACCTTAGCATAATAAGCTTCAACGGGAAAATCAAAAATCATTAAATACTCTTCAAAAGTAACCGTAGGTCTTTCTTCTTCAATTAGCATCTCGTTTAAGATCTCATAACATAGATATGCATCATCTAAAACTGTTCCATTAAAATCCCAAAAAATATATTTCATAGAAACCTCACTTATGATAGGGATGATTTTTCAAAATCATATACCCACGGTAAATTTGTTCCATTAAGATGAGTCTCATCATCTGGTGTGGAAAAGTCATTTTTGAAAATGATATTTGTTCATTGGATCTTTGGGTGACTTGTTCACTTAGTCCATAAGATCCACCAATGATAAATACCAAGTCACCTTGATGATATGTTGATTTTTCATCAATCATTTTTGCAAATCCTTCACTATCAAGCATCTTTCCCTTAATAGCTAATGCAATCACGATATCAGAATCTTCAATTTTACCTAAAATTCTTTCGCCTTCAGTGTCAATACCTTGTATAGATGCCTCATCTGAAACTTCTATCCATTCAAGCTTGACTGGAATTTGTTTTTGATAAAAAGCAATCCCTTGATTAAGATATTTTTGGTTCATTTTTCCAACAACTATAATTTTTATCATAATTTTATACCCGGAAGTCCGTATTGACTTGCATAAAAAATCTCAATCTTTGTAGGATCATCAAAAAATTTTACAATCGATTCTTCAATGTCAAGCTCAGTATTACAATCTTCTGAGATATGAGCTACTACCCATTTAGTCGTTTTATTTTTAACAAATAAATTCATTAGCCATGCCGCATCATCATTAGATAGATGCCCACGTTCACTCATAATTCTTTTTTTAAGTAAAAAGGGACGCGGAGACTGCATCAATTTCGTTGGATGATGATTTGCTTCTAATATATATAAGTCCGCATCACTTAATAATTCATGATAACTTTGATCGACATATCCAGAGTCAGTTAAGACAACCAACTTCTTTACTTGATTATCAAGCACGTAGCCTACAGGTTCAGCTGCATCATGCGATAACATGAAGGGTGAAATATTAATCTCTCCAATTGAAAAAGGTTCATCAGCTTTCACAAAATGGGTTCGTTCAAAAAGCGCAACCACATCAACTGGTAGCGCATCGTAAGTCCCTTTTGTAAGATAAATATCTTCAATTGTTCCATGCTTTAGCAACATCTTTAATCCCATCACATGATCGTGATGTTCGTGTGTAATCAATAAGGTTCTCACGTCATAAAGATTTTCATCGTATGCTAGCATTTTATTTTTCACTTTTTGATAACTAATACCAGCATCAATGAAGATCCTAATATCGCCTACTTTTAAGTAGGCCATATTTCCTTTTGATCCACTGGCCAAAATAAAAACTTCCACAGTATCACCTTCTTTCATGATAACATATAAATATGTGATATTATCAAATAAAATGAAAGTGGTTGCAATACCCCCCGAAAAATGCTATATTATATTTGCTTGTATGAAATACACTGAAGGAGTGAACACAATGAATCAAATGAAAAATTTAAGGAAACTTGCTATATTTGTGCTAATATCTGCTGGTTTGCTTACATTGGCTGCATGTACTAGCAGTGAATCAATACCTTATGGTAGTCTCACCGATGATGTTTACATGACAGTAGGCGGAGTCACAGTAACAGAAAAAGAATTATATAACACATTACGTCTGCAAGGAGCTACGATTTTAGCAACTATGATTGACGAACAAGTCTTTTCAGACCAATTAGCAACAGTTACTCAACTACTCGCTAATGGAGATGAGGATTTGAATGTTTATATGGATGATACGGTCAATAGTGCAATCCATGGAACATCAGATGCCGACGCTCTAAAAGATTTATATGACAATTCTCCAGACAAATTTGTTAGAGATATAGAAAAATATGCTGACTCACTGTACTTGCTAGATAATACACTTAATATATCTCAAGCGATTGCAAGTCTTGAAAATCTTGCGACTACACAAGATAATGCATATAGTGGATACTCAAGTATTCCTCTATTAGTGGAAAGATACGGGTTAAGAGTTGCTCAAAGATATTATGCACAACAACTTCTTAATGATGAAATCTTAGATGAAGAAAGTGATTCTTATATCTCTGATGACGACGTACTTGCTTACTATCAAACAAATATGCTCGACAGATATGATGTCCAAGCATTAGTCGTTAGATTTATTAACTTGAATGAAGCAAATGCTGCTCTATATCAAGAAAGCATTAAAGCCGATTCAAGAGGTTTATGGTATAAAATTCCTGATATCAGAATTCTTCCAGGTGACCCAGATTATATCGATTTAACCGATGAAACCCCACAATCAGGATATAAACATGTTAAAAATATTCTTGATAATCTTGGAATTCTAGATAAATTAGGCGTTGACTATGAAGATCGCGCACTCATAGGTGTCGCTGATTACGAAAATTATTACAAAGCTTATGTCATTAGTACGAATAGAACTGATGGCTTATATGATGAAGCTTTAACTACAGCACAAGTTAAAGATGAATTTGTAGCAATTTATAATATTTTAAATCCAGCTTCACAAGTTGAAGTTTTAATTGACGGTTCAATCGTTGCTATTGCAGGTAGTGAATTTACTTCTACTTATACATACGATGATTTAACTACAATGAACACAAGCTTAAGAAGCCATATCTATACAACCTTACTTTCTGAAGCATCAATGACAGATCCTAATGATACAACTGATGGTAAGCCTTATTCTTCAAGAGTACAAACTTATGGTACATCACGTTATTTAGTTTTCAAACTTGGTGATGATAAAGTTGATCAAGAATTAATTTATAATGCTGATTCAGAAGCATTTATGGATTCACCAGAAGCTACTGCTGCTAAAGCCGATGTTGTTGCTGAATTGACAGATAGTAAATTGAATTCAAATTATGTATCAGGTAAGGTGAATGATTTTTATGCTGAAAGTTCATTAGACATCTATGATCCAGTAGTTCGCACATTCTACGAACAATCTTATGGATATGCTGGAACGACTAAAGATAAATCCGGTGATATTATCGCAACTATTAGTGATATCGAAATTACCGTTGATGATTACTTTGCAAGACTTGAGAAGACTTATGGTATTAACCTTGCATTAGATCTTGCATCAAATAAATTCTTAGATGAAAGTCTGGATTATGTGATTAGTGATGAAGATATGACTAGCTATCAAACACAATTTGAAGATATCATTTCACAATTTTCAGGAGATAATTTTACTTCAAACGGTTATCCAGCAAGCATGGGTAGACAAAACTTCTTACTTCTTGCTTTTGGTTCAACTTCAAATACCGAAGCAATCAATCAACTATTTGTATATCCAAATCTTAGACAACAATATTTAGATGACAGTGAAGCACAATACGATGATGTTTATACGAAGTATGCTCAACTCGCTGAATTACAATATAATAACTTCAAATCAATCAGTACAAGTCACCTTCTCATTTATGTAGATAAGAATGGCGATGGAACTCCTGATGATCCTCAAGAATATCTTGATGCATTAGGTACTGCTGGAGCTACGCAAGTATTAACTGGATTAACAGATCTTGTCCAATTACTTTATTCTAAACTTGGAAATTATACGGGTATGGCAAACGGTTTATCTTCACTTGCTACTGAATTTAATAATTCAGGACGCATCGACCGTGGAAGTGTTACACCTCCATATGATTATCAAATTGAACAAATTTGGGCACAATATCGTCAATTAGGTTTCTATTTGAAATATGAAAGCCTTCCATCAGCAATTACTAATACATCAAACTTTATTACTGGTTCTACTGTTTTAGATGAAGTTTTCTACAATCGCGCAATATCACTTTACGATCAACTTGAAGCAATGATAGATGATGATTCTAAGTTCCCATATTTAGATTTATTTGATAGTGTTATTAATGATGCAGCTTTAGAACAAGTTAAATCAGCATTTGGTTGGCATTTAATTCTTGCCACTTCAGTCGCTGACAAAGCTTCTGCAATGTATGATGCTGCAGAAGATGAAGATGGCAGATATATCAACTCTGATGAAACATTGAATGCTTATAATAGCACATCTGATGCGTTAACTGCAACTCAAGTTGAATATTATATCACTGAACAAAAGACTGATGAAGGTGTTGTTCTTCCACCGGTTGTTCAAAAAGCAATTGATAGTTATTTAACACCAGTTCTCTCGCGTTATGGTAATCAATATATGCAACGTGAACTTGTCTTCAAATTATTAGAAGACTGTGTATTCGCAAATACAGATGATAAAGATAGATTTGACACAATCCGTGAAATTAACAGACGTCAATTTTTTGACTACTCATTATCACTAACCGGTTACTTCGATCAAAATTATAACAACCAATATGGTTCATGGTTTGATATTCTAGAAGGTTAAAAACATTAACAAAAAGGACTAAATTTTAGTCCTTTTTTTATATCACTTGTTTAATACATTCTTTTATATCATTTTTTGAACTATTCACAATATTTGATACGGGGTAAGCATACATGAGCGTGGGTTCATAGGGTTTAAGCATTAATCTCAATTGATTTAAGTCTGAGACATGGGGATCAAGCCATGTCTTTTTATTATCTTCTGATAATATCACAGGCATCCTGTCATGGATATCTGCCATTAATTCGTTTGACTTGGTTGTGATAATGGTTGTTGTATATAGTTTTGATCCATCATCTTTGGTAAATGTCGACCATAAGCCAGCAATCGGAAATATTTTTTTATCTTTCATTAATATACGTAAGGGTTGTTTCTGATCCTTACCCTTTTTCCATTCATAGAAACCATCAGCTAAAATGATACATCTTTTATGTTCGAATGAACCTTTAAATGACGGTTTTTCATGAAGTGTTTCTGCTTTAGCATTAATCGTAGCGTAGCTACTTTTTTCATCTTTAGCAAATGATGGAATAAGTCCCCATCTCAAAAGACCTACTCTATTTTTTGTACCATCGTTAATAATCGAAACGACTTCTTGTCCGGGCGCCACATTATATCTTGGAACTTCAAAATCACTTTGAACATCTTGGATATCATAATATTCACTTAAATAATCTTTGAGTTCATCCATCGTTACTGTGATTGTAAATCTTCCACACATCGCATACCACCTCGTTTTTTATTAATCTCATTTTTCAATGTCATTATATCATAAAAAAAATCCCTAAAAGGGATTTATTTTTCTTCTTTTTTGATTGTTGTTTTATAAAAACGCATCTTATCTAATACTGAAACCATATTGGTGAATGCTCCATCCGCGGTATCTTCAAGTGTTTCACCTAAAACAGTAAACTTAGAGTCAATCGTATCAATGAACCACAATAGTAAAGCTTCTCCCGTTTGAGGTTTCTTAGGTGATCCAAAGTTTAATAGACCATGATGTGAAATCATCATATGTTTAAGCAATAGCACTTCTTCTGAATCTTGATAATCCAATAATCTTGCCACACGGTCAACTTCAACAGTCTGCATGACCAAATGACCAATTAATAAACCCTCTTTTGTATATTCACCATCAACACCACTAATTTCATTTATTTTAGACATGTCATGTAGAATCGTTGCTGAATATAATAAATCCTTATTCAAATATGGATATATCTTAATAAATGGATCAATGAGCTTAAGCATTGTTAATGTGTGATGGCTTAATCCACCTACATAAGCATGATGAAATTTGGTTGCTGCTGGATGCATATAAAATGCATTCTTATTTTCTTTATAAAGCGTTTGTGTAATTTTCAGCAAAATTGGATTTTCAATTTGCTTTAGAAATCCTTCAATCCCTTTTTTGATTTCAAGCATAGGTACTGGTGCATAAACATAAAAGTGTTGTAATACTCTTGCTAAATCATCATCAGATAAAACTTTTTCAGCTGGTGTAATTGAAAGACACTTTAAAACTAATTCGTCTTCTAATTTGACAATCGCTTGTGCTTCAAATTGGTAAACCTTTCCCATAGCAACTAATGGGAGTTGATCAAAATCAAGTTTGAGATTGACGTGTTCGCCTTCTTCGGTTTTGACTGTCGTATTGCAAAAATGAACTCCTTGATTGATATTTTCAACCTTTCCGATCATTGTATATGTTTCATTTTGATTGAGTTCCATAATAATCTCCTATTCTTTAACGTGTTCGAGAACATATTGTTCAAGCTCACTTTTTTCATTTTTTAATCTCTTATTTAGTACTTCAATAACCATTTCAGTTTGTAGGTTTTTTACCCAAGCGCCTGCTTTTTTATTTACTAAGCTAATCATCTCAGTCGCACGAAGTTTTAGATCCAAATCACTTTGTATGGGTAAGTTCTTATAGTCATACTCAATTTTGGTCTTTAAGTTCTTTGTTTTTTTAAGCATGTAATTAACTCGATTAGCAAGTAAACATAAATCGATACCATAGGTATAAAGCGTATATGGATCAAACTCTTGATTTTGGTCAGCTAACATTCTTGCTGTTTCGTATCTATGTCTGTGCTTATTTGAAAATGGCCATTCACTTGGTACGGATCCATATAAAGTGAAACAAAGTGTGAAAAATGCGTCAACAAAAGGAATTTCGTCCATTTGTTCGGCATATATGATTCCCTTTTCTAATCCCGGTAACACTTCGTGAACACCGGTCGTAATCATCGATTTCAATGCTTTTTTAACATAGCTTCCTTGAAGCATTTTAATCATTTCGTTCATGATGCGCTCCATAGCAACGCTTTTTAAATTATCCTTCATTTCAGTAATTGCATCTCTAGTTTCACGATTAATTTGAAAACCTAATTTGGATTGAAAATAGAATGCGCGCATCATGCGAAGGGCATCTTCATTAAAACGATCAACAGGATTTCCAATAGTTTTAATAATCTTTGATTGAAGATCACCTCTACCATTAACGTAATCAATAATTTCTTCTTTTTCTGTCATTAAAATACCGTTGATGGTAAAATCTCTTCTTTTGACATCTTCTTCAACTGCCTCACAAAAAACAACTTCTTCTGGATGTCTATTATCGATATATTCTCCATCAATTCTATACGTTGTTATCTCAAAGGTTTCATCACCATAGATTGCTGTGACAGTTCCATACTTTAATCCTGTAGGTTTTGTTTTAAATATTTTAGAGACTTGGTGAGGTTTAGCATTTGTTGTAATATCGACATCAGATGTAGGCTGCTTTAAAAGATGATCCCTGACGGCACCACCTACAATATAAGCTTCATATCCTGCTCTTTTTAGTTCGTATATTACTTTTTTTGCTGTTCTGATTGTGCTCATTTTATTCACCGTATCTATTATACCAAGAGTTCACATATTTTAGTAGTCTGAAGTATCTATTAATGTCTATAACAAAAAAAATGTTACAATCAAATTGAGGTGGAAAACTATGAAAAGAAAAACAATTCTATATATCGCAATGACCTTGGATGGTTATATCGCTGATGAACAAGATCAATTAACATTTCTTGATACGTATCATCATATAAAATTGACAAATCAAACCTATGAGCAATTACTAGAAAGAATTGATACCATCATTATGGGAAGAAAAACCTATGATATACTCCAAACTCTCGTTAAAAAGTGGCCATATCCAAATCAACAAACCTATGTGCTTACATCCTCGTTATCAAAATCACCAGCAGACTCGATTACATATGTAAATCGTGATATTGAAAACTTCATGAATGACCTTATGCTTTCCAAAGGAAAAGATATTTGGATAGTAGGTGGTGGAAAAGTCGTTCAAACTTTATTAAATATGGATTTGATTGATGAATTTCACATCACGATTATTCCTAAGCTTCTTGGTAAAGGAAAACCCTTATTTCACCCACTGAATCACGCCATAGATTTAAAGTTAGAAAGCGTCATTACAGAAGATGATGTAGTCATGTTAATCTACAACCGATAATTATAAGCTTTGTGTTATACTAAATTTGGTGATAATATGAAATATCTAAAAGAAAAAATAACCCATCAAATTGAAATCAATAAATCTATTTTTATTGCTATCCTATATCCCCTAACAAACCAAAATGATATACCTTTATTAATTGATGCAACGAAGCAAGCCTTTCCAAAGGCTAATCACTATTGTAGTGCATCAGTTTTTGGAGAATCAATGGAACATGCGACCGCAAGTGATGATGGAGAACCCTCAAGAACGGCTGGAATACCCATTTTAGAGGTTTTAAAGCATCATGATGTTACTAACACCCTTTGTGTCGTTGTACGCTATTTTGGGGGCATTAAGCTAGGGTCGGGCGGACTCGTTAGAGCCTATACTAAAGCTGCAGCTGATATTATGAAAGAGGCTAGGTTTTATACTAAAAAAATAGTTCCTTCTTACTTAATAGAATTTGAATATGCCTTAATTAACCAAATGGATCATTATTTCGATAAAAAAGCAACCATCACAGAAAAATCTTTCCTAACAACAGTTACTTATAAATTAATTTTATTGGAAGATGATGAATCGGTTATCAATGAGATTATTCATCTGCTAATTCATTATGAAGCACTTGACAAAGAAACTCTTTGGATTAAAGCCTGAAAATTCAGGCTTTTTTTGTGTTTTTCATTTGTTAATCCTCAATTATTATTTTGTTTCCGGGCTTAGTTACTATAAGTGCTACTACAAATGCTATGAATGCAAAAAACATTAAAATGATTCCAATGACAATCGAAAAATCTTCATTCATACAAGATGGATCAGCACTACATGCTGCATATACTCCGGTCCAAGTTAAATACAAAAATCTTCCAATAAGCCATATACCAAAAGATACAAAAATAGCAAATGGAATAAAAAAGATGATTTTCGGTACATTAATAACGTAAATTTTTAAGATAGATAAACCTATTAAGACGATAAATATGCCAATGATGACCAATATAAAAATATCCTTCAATCCCATGAGCGTTCCCTCCCCAATAAATCACTTTAACTATTCATTTGTTTTTCATTTTTCCATAGGATGTTTATCATCTTTCCATTGATACTGGAAAAATAAATCAATATCCATTTGTGATACTTGATTTAAGTGTTTAGGACTCCATTGGAATTTTTTATTTTTATCGACGAAAGTTCCACGAATTCCTTCTTCAAAATCATGTGTTTTTATGATATTCATACTCACATCTAACTCCATCTTAAAACATTCAAAAAGTGTTTTATTTTTACCTCTATTTAAGAGTTCTAAAATAAGCTTTAAAAATGTTGGAGAAAAATCCCTTATTTCCTTTAGAACCTTTTCTGCCCAAGAATCTTTATAACTTAACGCTTCAATGATATCTTCTATTTCATCAAAAGAAAAATTTGTTTCAATGACATCAATCTTTTCTTCAATCGTTGATTCTGGTAAGTCGATTGTTTCATATTGTTCTAATAATTGCGTTAATTCATCTTTACAGGTTTTGTTTTTCCATTTTTTGTTTTTTATGATTTTTTCTAATTCCTTCCATTTTTCACTATGAATGTAATAATCTGCAATTCCTAGAAAAAGTGAATCATTACCATCGATAGTTCTCCCTGTTAATCCTAGGTATGTTCCAACAGCACCGGGAAGTTGATTGAGAAAATAGCTTGCTCCCACATCTGGTATAAAACAGATTTGGATTTCGGGCATAGCGAGTTTTGTTTGTTCTGTAACAATCCGGTATGAGCCTCCAATAGCTAAGCCAACTCCTCCACCCATGATATAACCATTAATGTAAACCAAAATAGGTTTTTCATATGTATGAATTGTATAATCCATTAAATATTGTTTAGATAAGTATTTTGCAGTATACTCATAATCTTCTTTTATTGCATGTTCATATAATGCCTTAATATCCCCACCAGTACAAAACGCCTTTTCACTTGCTGAATGAATGTAGACTAGAAAAACAGTTGGATCATTTTTCCACTCATTCAATTGTTTTTGTATGGTATTTACCATATCTAGAGATAAAGCATTTAGTGCTTTAATGCGATTTAAGGTGATTATTCCTAAACCATTTTTATTTTCTACTAAAACATTGGGTTGTTTTTCCATATTTTCCTCCATAAATTTTTCGCATAGTATTTATTTACTATACTAATCAAAAATACCATGTTCATAATTGTATTCAAGCATTGTTTCATACATCCAGTCTGATCTCAAATGTAAATACTCTTCAACGTATGAAACCTGACCTAAGAATGTTGATTCAGCCATAACTTCGTATGGATTTGGCCAAATATATGTTTCCATGATGTCCCACTTTTCAAAATTACGATCTGCCTTTGTAGCAATAGATTCTGATAGCACAGGAATCATATCATAGATCATTGGTAGCTCATCAAAAAACATATCGTTAAATCTTTCTCGATATTCTAACCTTATTTCAGGAAGATTCATCATCAATTGAAATAAATGATTTTTATAGTCTTTCATTCCATAAAAGTTTTCAGGTCCATAATCGATATAATCAGCATTACCCAAAGAAAAATCAAAGTCCCATAAAGGTCCGGGTTTTAATAATCCATCCTTTTCTTTGATTAGATAGACACTACTAAACCCTACATCAACATTTTTTGTAAGTTCGTGGATGATGAAAAAATCAATCCATGCATCAACATCGATGAGCGACTCATAACCAAAATCATTCGTGAGTGCTTCCTCGACCGATGTTATATAATCAAACATATATTGTGCATGAATATTAGAATATAATGGATCATCACTTTTAGGTTCTTTGATTTCATATGGAGATCCTGAAACAACAATCCAATCAAATCCCGGAACAATCATCTGATCAAAAAATCTCATATCAAGTTCCATTAGATATCCTGTATTTGCAGTACCCGCTATTGATTCAATATCAAGTTTGTTTTTCTGAAATTCAACTTGTTCTGTCAAAACATATAATCCGTTATAAACGTTATTGATATATAGTTCTACAAATCTTGTTTCTAATGAATACGCGAGTGTATCACATAAGCTTCCCATCTTTTGAACTATCGTATTTCTCATCAGTGATTTATCAGCGTATTCAGCTAAAAGTACATAATTATTTGCTTTTGGCATCCCAAAAATCGAAGTATCTTCATCAAATCTTAATCGGTAAGGTTTTTTGGGATAGACAATCCATGTGGAATTTCCACGTCCTCTAATTTGTGCAGCATCAGTTTCTGTTTCGATAACATCAAGACCATTCTTATTCATACCTGTAACAACTGATGCTTGCATATATGTTTCCTTATTTATCGCATCAATAGGTTGTGGTAGAGTAATATAAATCCGGTACTCATTATACCCAGAATCATCAGAAAGCAATCTAACATCTACTGAATAATCTCTTGTTTGATTATTTTTAACCAGTGTATAATTTAAGGTCACATCCTGATCATAGAATGGAGATTCATAAATATATTCGCCAATAAATGTCTTTCCATTCAGTTCGTAGGTCACACCAATATTCTCAAATACTGGTAATTCAAAGTCGGCATTAATCACTTCGGGTATTTCCGCTTCTATCTGACTGGAAGTAAAAGAAAAAAGAGTATCGTAGTCGATTGACTCACATCCAGATATAAAAATTGAAAATCCTAAAAAAACGATTAAAGTGACAATTTTTTTCATTTTTCTCCTACAAAAAAAAGCATAGGATAATTTTCCTATACTTTTATTATAAATTATTTGTGAGTAATTGAGACAATTTAACCATAATTTCTGCAAGCATGTGCGCAAAAACTAAGGACAGCAGAAAATATGCTGCTTTAATTTCCCAAATTTTCATCTTTTCAAATTTACTTTCAATATGAACAGCTCTTAAAATTCTAAGACATAGTGCAAAGAATATCATCAAGGAAACAAAATAAACGAGTTCATCCATTTAAACACCTCCTAAACTTGACCTGCTTTTCCTTTAGTAATATTTTCTTTTAATTCACGTTCTAATTTAGAAAAATCAACATTTTCTTTCTTAGTTAAATCCAATTTTTCCTTTTTAACTTGATCAAAGGTCTTTTTTGCTTCTTCAAAAGTATCTCCCATTTGTGCTTCGAGAGCTAAAATACTCAGTTCATTGTTTTTAAACTCGATAACACCTTGTTCTACAACTAAATATTTTTCACTTTTATCTGTAACAAATCTAACAAATCCTTCTCTAATCTGAAGAATGATTGGTGTATGATCTTTTAAGATTGCTAATTCTCCATCTTCATTTCGAATGACTACATATTCTACTTCATCTGTTAGGGATTTCCCTTGTTGAGTGAGAACTTTATAAATCATAATTCTTTCGCCTTCTTAATGGCATCATCGATTGTTCCAACCATCATGAATGCATCTTCAGGAAGATCATCGTGTTTACCTTCAATGATTTCTTTGAATCCACGAACAGTTTCCTTCAAAGGAACAAATGATCCTGGGACACCTGTAAACTGTTCAGCAACATGTGTATTTTGAGATAAGAATATTTGTAATCTTCTTGCTCTATGAACTAAAAGTTTATCTTCATCAGTTAATTCATCCATCCCAAGAATCGCAATAATGTCTAGAAGTTCGTGATATCTTTGAATCATTTTCTGGACATTTCTTGCTACTTCATAATGCTCTTTACCAACGATTTGTGGGGAAAGTGCTCTAGAAGTTGATGCAAGTGGATCAACAGCTGGATAGATCCCAATTTCAGTTAACTTTCTACTTAAATTTGTTGTCGCATCCAAGTGAGAAAATACTGTAGCTGGTGCTGGATCGGTATAGTCATCAGCAGGAACATAAACGGCTTGAATTGACGTAATAGAGCCATCTTTAGTTGAAGTGATACGTTCTTGTAAGCGACCCATTTCAGTTGCTAAGGTCGGTTGATAACCTACTGCTGATGGCATTCTTCCAAGTAATGCTGATACTTCAGAACCCGCTTGGATAAATCTGAATATATTATCGATGAACAAAAGCACATCTTGCTTTTCTACATCTCTGAAATGTTCTGCCATGGTTAAACCAGTCAATCCAACTCTCATTCTTGCTCCTGGTGGCTCATTCATTTGACCGAACACGAGTGCCGTTTTACTAATAACACCTGATTCTATCATTTCAGTATAAAGTTCATAACCTTCTCTTGTTCTTTCACCTACACCAGCAAAAACAGAAATTCCTTCTCTTTCTTGTGCGATGTTATGAATTAATTCTTGGATTAATACTGTTTTTCCGACACCTGCTCCTCCAAATAGTCCAATCTTGCCACCTTTGATATAAGGTGCCAAAAGATCAATAACTTTAATTCCTGTTTCTAATATTTCAACTTCACTTGATAAATCATGAAATGGTGGAGCTGATCTATGAATACTCATATGTGGTTCATCAGTCAAAGCTTCAAGTCCGTCAATAGGGTCTCCTAAAACATTAAACATACGTCCTAGTACCTTTTTTCCAACAGGAACTTTAATCGAACTATTGGTTGCTCTTACGGGTAAATCACGCTTAAGTCCTTCTGTAGGTTCGAGCGCGATCGTACGGACAACAGAATCACCTATATGTAATGCTACTTCAAGTGTTACTGTTTTTTTATTTTCAAGTTCCACAATTAGTGCATCATAAATGGCTGGAAGTTCATTTTCAAAATAAACGTCAACAACTGGTCCGATGATTTGTGTAATTTTACCTTTCATCTTGTTTCTCCTTTCCTACACGTTTGAGCCATTGATAACATCAATGATCTCACTTGTAATTTCTTGTTGTCTCGCTCTGTGATAAACCGTATGGAGTTTTTCAACAATTTCATTTGCATTATCTGTTGCATTTTTCATAGCAATCATCCGTGAAGCATGTTCGCTTAATTTTGCATCAGCTAAAGCTGTAAAGATACTACTTTCGATATAAATGTTAACTGTATGATCCAAAACTATTTCAGGTGTTGTATCATAAATAAATTCTTCATTCGTTTTTTCATTTTCTTCGAAAATTACTGGAAGAATAACACGTTTTCTAACCTCTTGATTCGCTGTGTTAATATAGTGGTTATGAAAGAGGATCACTTCATCAATATGTCCTTCCATAAAAACATCCTTAATCAAATCTGCATAACCTCTGAAATACATTGTTGTTATATCATCACGGTTGTATATAATATGTTCATTAACCATAGGTAATTTTCTTTTTAAAGCAAAATAATACCCCTTCTTACCTAGAACAAAGACTCTGTAATCCTTTTTGTGTATATCCTGAACTTCCTCAAGAAAAGCTTTGAATAGCTGATTATGATAGCTTCCAGCTAACCCGCGATCACTCGTGACTAAAACGTATAGTTTTGTCTTTCCTTCATTGGTCGAAGTTAATCTGTGAACATCTTCATTGTTCCTGTCAGCGTATTCTAGGATGCTATGAAGTTTTATCACAAAATCTCTCATATTGTTTAATAAACCTTGTGACTTTTTGATTTTGGATAAGGCAATATTGTGCATTGCTTGAGTAATTGAGGCAGTCTTATTGATTGCCACCATTCTCATTTTAATATCCTTTAATCCCATATCAAATCATCCTTTTCAAACTTTGAATAAACTTGTCAAGTTCTTTCGTGTCTGGAAGAGTTTTAGTATCTACAAGCTGTTTATATATTTTTTGTCCAAGTTCGTTCATATGAAGTCCTTGGTTAATTTCTGTTTCTAATTTCTTAACGTTTTCCAAAGCAACATCATCCATCATACCAGATGAAAGTGCATATATGGATACGATTTGAGTTGGCATTTCAATCAGTTCATGAACATCTTGAATCAAGATTTCAACAGTTTTTCTACCACGTTCAAGTCTACGTTTCGCATTTGCATCCAAATCAGATCCAAATTGCGCGAATGATTCCAATTCTCTATAGTTAGCAAGATTAATACGTACAGTACCAGAAACCTTCTTCATGGCTTTCCATTGCGCAGCACCACCAACACGTGATACTGATAACCCTGCATTAATCGCTGGGCGAATACCAGAATAGAATAGTTCTGCTTCTAAGAAAATCTGACCATCTGTAATTGAAATAACGTTTGTTGGTATGTAGGCGGAAATATCTCCTGCCTTTGTTTCAATAATCGGTAATGCTGTAATTGATCCTCCACCTAATTTATCATTAAGGCGTGCTGATCTTTCAAGAAGTCTTGAATGGAGATAGAAAACATCTCCTGGGTATGCTTCACGTCCTGGTGGACGGCGTAAAAGTAATGATAACTCACGATATGCAACAGCATGTTTTGATAAATCATCATATACTATTAAAACATCTTTACCTTGTTCCATGAAGTATTCACCCATGGTTACACCAGCAAATGGTGCAAGATATAAAAGTGTTCCTTCTCTAGAAGCTCCAGCTGTTACAACAATGGTATATTCCATTGCTTGATGTTGGCTTAAGAGTTGAACAAGTGCTGATACACTTGATTCCTTTTGACCAATCGCAACATAGATACAAATAACATTCTTACCCTTTTGGTTAAGAATCGTATCAACAGCAAGTGTTGTTTTTCCTGTTTGTCTATCGCCAATGATTAATTCTCTTTGACCACGACCAATTGGAACAAGCGCATCGATAACTTTAATACCTGTTTCCATTGAAGCATTAATAGAGCCTCTGGCCATAACGCCTTGCGCTCTTCTTTCAACAGGTAGGAAATGCTTAGCATTAATGGTTCCACCTGCATCAAGTGGTTCTCCTAATGGATTTACAACTCTACCAAGTAGTTCTTCACCAACGGGTACTTCGAAAATGCGCTTAGTCGTTTTGACTAAGTCGCCTTCTTTAATCTTGTCGCTTTCTCCTAAGAGAATTACACCTACACTTGATTCTTCAAGATTAAAAACGAGGCCCTTAACATCGTGAGGAAACTCTAAGAGTTCACCCATCATTGCTTGTTGAAGACCATAGACGATAGCAATACCATCACCTACGCTTAAGACCTTTCCGATATTTTCTAGTTTAACGTCTTGTTCAAATGACAGAATCTGTTTTTTTATAATTTCAGTCATTTCTTGGACTTTTAATTTTGACAATTTCTACACCACCTTAAATCCTAGTATATAATTCTTTAAGTTCACGGGCTATGGACCTGTCCAGTGACTGTCCCTGGTGAACAATTTTAATTCCACCAAGCAAATGCTCATCAATCGTAATATATAAATCAAGTTTTTGATTAGGAAACCTAGGTTGAATCACTTTCCTAAGTGATACTTCCTGAGCTTCAGTAATCGGCTTTGCTGAATAAATGTGAATATGGGCAATCTTTTGATAAGTATCCGACATATGGATCCATTCATCAAAGATATCCAAATAAAGATGAACTAATCTTTTATTTGCAAGCATTTTTAAAAATGATAAAAATGAAGCATCATAGTTCAGTGCATCAATCATTTTAATTTTGTTGTCCATTGTCATCATGGGTGAGTCCATCATTTGTACCCAACTATTATTTTGAGCCATTGTTAATTTGAAATCTTCAAATTGAAAGGTGATAAGACTAACCTTATCTTGCTCTTTAGAAATTTGATAGAGCGCCTTAGCATAATTGGAAATACTCATTATGCTTCTCTTTCTTGAACAATATCATCAATTATATCTTGATGTACATTTTCATCGATTTCTCTTTTAACGATTTTTTCTGCAGCAGCAAAAGCAATATCTTTAATCGATTTTTTAATTTGTTCATTCGCTTGAATGATTTCATACTCAATATCTTTATCAGCTTTATCCAAACGTCGTTTAGCTTCCTTTTTAGCACTCGTAATGAGTTCTTCTTGTTGTTGATAAGCTTCAAGTGTTAGTTTTTCTTTTAGCTGTCTTGTTTCTTCTTTCATTAGTTCGTAATCTTGATGAGACTTCTCTTGTAAATTTCTCGCCTTATCTCTTTCCAAATCAGCATTTTCTAAAGCTTCAGTTAATGCCTTTTGGCGCAAGTCGATAAATTCAGTAATCCGTTTCCACAAAAATGTGCGAACAAAAACAAGTAGCACAATAAGTGCTAAGATATTTAATATAACAATGTCTGGACGATTTATGACCGAATAGAGGCCATTTTCAATCAATACCGATACTTCTTCAAATATTTCCTTCATAAGATCAAATCCTTCTTTTTATTTGTTGATTAATATGAAAGCTATAAGTAAACCATATAGACCAGTTGTTTCAGCAACTGCTTGACCAATAATCATAGTTGTCGTAATTTTACCAGATGCTTCTGGTTGACGGCCAACAGCTTCAACAGCTTTAGAAGCTGCAATACCTTGACCAATTCCGGTACCAAATCCAGTAAAGACTGCAATACCAGCTCCGATGTATGCTAATCCACTTGCATAAAATGCATTAGGTACAACATCTAAAATAGTAGGTAAAATTTGATTCAATAAATGTAACATGTAATTTCTCCTTTATTTTTTTTATTATTTAGCAAAATCATTTTCACTGACTTTGTTAGAAGCAAAGATAACTGTAAGTAAAACGATAACAACAGCTTGAATCAATCCGAATCCAATATCGAAGACGATATGGAATGCGGGTGCAATGAAGATTGATAACCAGCCACCAAACCTATAGACCAAGACAAGAAATACAGAACCACTGGCAATATTACCGAATAAACGTAGTGACATCGAGATGATTGGTGTAAATTCACTCATTACATTGAGTGGAAACATTGGGAAGAATGGTTTAAATAATCCTAGGAAATGCCTCCAATTTTGAGAAATAAATCCAGTGAGCTGAACAATAATAAATGACGAAATTGAAAGTGAAAAAGTAATGCTTGTATATCTGGTTGGTGAATCTAATGCAAAGACACCCGAGATATTTGACAAGAATACATAAGCTGCTAAAGTTAATGTGACGGGAGCAACAAATGTCCAATGTTTTCCAATATATCCTTTAATCATCTTATTATAAGATTCAACAGCACTAATGAACATCGTCATAAACTTAGTTGGAGTTTCTCTGACATCCATCCTTCTAACCTTATGGCCTGCGATAATAGATAAAATGGCAATGAATGTCATAATACCGAGCGAAGTATAGAAATAGACAGGTAAGTTTTTTAAGTAATCAAGAATCTGGGTCATCATAATCCACATACTCCCCTTTCTCTACAGGTTTTTTAATCAAAGGAGTTGCATAAATAAGTGCGCCAATCTTGACTGCCATAAATCCTAGCAACAAAAATATAAATGTATACATCATTATATTTTGATCTGCAAGATCCTTCGTATCAAAAAAAGCAATCGCAATGATGATCGTATACATCGCATAACGTTGAACAATATGTAATACCAGCATTTGAGCTGAATATTTACCTTTAGTAATATGAATCATCTGACTATGGTTAAATAATGCTGTTAAAGAACCTAAAACAACCCATAATAAGTAATCGCTAAAAAAAATCCATGTCACAAGACTGAGTATAAGACCATATGCAATTGCTATTAAACTAATCTTGTGAACTTCTTTCATAGCGTTCCTCGCTTTTTAAAAACTGTAAGATGGTAAAAAAACTTACAATAACACCCAGAAATAAACCGGATGCTGCCAAAATCGTTGGTAGCGTACCTTCTGGATCAATTTTAATACCGATATAGATGCCAAGTATTGAAAGTCCCGCAACCGTAAAAAACAATTGAATGACAAGCACATAAAGCATCATAATTCTACGATTTCTACTTCGTCCCAAATAAACGATCCCCACAGTCTCCAAGACCAGGTACAATATATCCATGTTCATCAAGGTGACTATCAAGTGCTGCTAAATAGATACTAACATCTGGATGATCTTTTTGTAATCTTGCAACACCTTCAGGACAACCAACTAAACCAACATATCTGATATCAGTTGCTCCATGATCCTTTAAAATATCAATTGCTTTAGATGCAGATCCACCACTAGCAAGCATTGGATCAACGACTAAAACGACGCTTTTATCAATATCCTTAGGAAATTTTGAATAATATACTTGAGGTATTAAGGTTTCTTCATCTCTGTAGAGACCAATATGCCCAATCTTTGCAGTTGGAATAATATTGTGAATACCATCGACCATGCCTAAACCGGCACGTAAGATAGGGACAATAACAATTTGTTTTTCTAATTCATAAACTGTCGTTTCACAAATAGGTGTTTCAATGGTTCTTGGTACAGTTGTGAAATCACGCGTGATTTCATATGTAATCAATCCACCAACTTCAGAAACACTTTCTCTGAATTCTTTTGTTCCAGTTCTTTTATCTCTTATTCTCATCATTTTATGATCGATTAAGGGATGATTCAATATCACAACTGTACTCATATTATGCATTCTCCTCAATTTTTGATATTTTATCTAAACGTTTTTGATGTCTAGGTTCAAATGTTGAATTCATGAATGCGTCTACAATTTTAAATGCTTCATCTTTCGTAGTTGTTCTACCACCTAAAGCAATGATGTTTGCATTATTATGCTGTTTAGCTAGCTGAGCGGTTTCTTCATTATAGACCAATGCTGCTCTAACACCTTTAATTTTATTTGCTGAAATACTTATGCCGATACCTGTTCCACATAAAACAATTCCGAAATCATAATTTTCATGAGTCACTGCAAGTCCAACCTTTTTCCCGAAATCAGGATAATCAACTGGAGCTTTCGAATTGGTTCCAAAATCAACTAATTCAATCTGTTTAGACTCTAAATACGATTTGAGTTGCTCTTTTAATTCATACCCACCGTGATCACTGCCAATAGCTATTTTCATAAATATCCGCCTCCGTTTAACCTATAAGATATTATAACATATAAATATATTTATATAATAGCGTTATAACTTGAATAAAACCGATAATTTTCTACAGTTTAGTCTCGTTATAATAAGCTTTCTTACGATCTAAAGCTCTTAATAGTGCTTTTCTAAGTCTAATGCTTTTTGGTGTGATTTCAATTAATTCATCATCATTAATAAATGCCATGCACGCTTCAAGATTCATTACTCTAGGCTTTTTAAGGACAACCGTTGAATCCTTACCTGCTGAACGCATATTCGTCATTTGTTTTTCTTGAGTCACATTGACAACCATATCGGTGTCTGTATTACCATCTCCAACAATCATGCCTTCATAAACTGAGATTCTTGGGTCAAGAAACATTGTTCCGCGTTCTTCAAGTCTACCAATTGCATAAGCAGTTGTCATTCCTATATTAAGTGAAACGAGTGCGCCTGTTCTTCTATTACCTACGGTATCATTAAGCATTGGACGATAGTCCACAAAAATATGAGATAGAATGCCATACCCTTTGGTTGCAGTTAAAAATTGTGTCATGAATCCAATCAATCCTCTTGATGGCATGATGTAATGAATTCGGCTATAGTCGCCATTTTGGTGCATAGAAACTAAATCACCGCGACGTTCACCTAACATTTCAATAACTGTACCAATATATTCAGTTGGGCAGTCTATTTGAACATCTTCATAAGGTTCACACTTCACATTATCAACGATTTTAACAATAACTCTTGGGCGTGAGATTTGAAATTCATAATTTTCACGACGCATATTTTCAATTAAGATTCCTAAATGTAATTCACCACGTCCTGATACTGTCCAAGCTTCAGACGTTCCGATTCGTTCAACCTTAAGTGATACATCTTTCTGGGTTTCTTTATATAATCTTTCATCGATTTTAGATGCTGTAACATGCTTTCCTTCTTTACCAGCAAACGGTGAACTATTTGTTAAGAAAGTGATTTGAACAGTTGGTTCATCAATATGAAGATGTGGAAGTGCTTCTTCATAACCCACTTCACAAACTGTTTCTCCAACATGAATATCAGGTAGTCCTGCTAAAGATACGATATCTCCAGAATAAGCTTCATCAACTTCAAACTTTTCCATACCCATGCTTTGAAAAATCTTTTGAACTCTAAAGGTCACAATAGATCCATCCATGCGGATACAAGATACTGTTTCATTTGTTTTCAAAGTTCCTTTATAGATTTTTCCGATACCCATACGACCAACATAATCGTTATAATCAATGAGTGCTGGTTGAAATTGTAAATGATCTGATTCATCTTGATTTGGTTTTGGTATTGCTTTAATAATGGTGTCTAAAATAGGTTCCATTTTAATATCTAAATCAAGATGTGGTTTGTAGTTAGCAAGTCCTTGAATACCTGAAGCGTATAAAACAGGAAAATCAAGCTGATGTACATCAGCTCCAAGATCGATAAATAGATCATAAATCTCATTGACAGTCTTTTGAATGTCAGCAAACTTTCGATCAATTTTATTAACAAGTACAATTGGAAGAAGTTTAGCTTCGAGTGCCTTTTTCAAAACAAATCTCGTTTGAGGCATAACACCTTCAAAGGCATCAACCAAGAGTAAAACACCATCCACCATGTGCATGATTCTCTCTACTTCTCCACCAAAATCAGCATGACCAGGTGTATCTAAAATATTAATTCGATAATCTTTATAAATGATTGCTGTATTTTTAGCTAGAATTGTTATTCCGCGTTCTCTTTCAATATCATTTGAGTCCATAACTCGATCATCCAACTGCGCATGTGCATCATAACGTTCACTATGTTTCAGCAACTGATTTACAAGTGTTGTTTTTCCATGATCAACATGTGCAATAATTGCGATATTTCTAATTTCCATTATTTCCTCTTTTCATAACCTTATCTATTATATAACATTTTCACAAAAATGAACAAAAAAAGTCCTAGAAAAGACTTTATTTGAAGTTATCTATTTTTAATTACATCTATGATGTCTTTTTCGGTGATGGTTCCAGCTCTTAAGATTTTGATAGAATCGCCAGATAAATCAACGACAGTTGAAGAAATCTTACTTGGTTCTATATTTTGTTCATAGATTTCGTGAACATATTGACCAAATATATTTCTGATTTTAATAATATCATCAAGGGGCGGTTCACCACTAATATTGACACTCGTTGCTCTAAGAACACCGTATTTTTGGAGTAACTCAAGTGCCAGTTTGTGATTTGGAATCCGAACTGCAATTGTTTTCTCACCTGTTTTTTCATAAAACATAGGTCGCGTCAATAAAACCAAGGTTATTGCTCCTGGCCAAAAGGCTTTCATCAACTTCATCGCATGATCGTTGATGATAGCAATATCGTCTAAATCATTGATTGACGCACATAAAATAGGTATTTGCTTAGATTGTTCTCTACCCTTAATCTGATATATTTTTTCTAACGCTTCCTCGTCATAAAGTCTTGCTGCAAGTCCATAAACAGTATCTGTTGGGATAATGATTAAATCACCAGTTTTCATGCTCCAAAACGCCTCCTAAACCAATCAAAGTAAATCTATCTTTTCCAGACAAATCCTTTAGTTGAAGGATAAATGCTTCTGGAAAATTAGTTTTAGCAAACTTGTAAATTTGAGATTTTTGTTGATATCCGTGTTCGAATGCAATCAATGCTTTTTCATTTAAATATGGTTTTGCTTGTTGCAAAATTTTCTCATAAAAATCGATGCCCAATTGTCCACCATATAAGGCAACTTTAGGTTCTTTTTTTACCTCAACTTGAATAATTTCTTCATCTGGAATATATGGAGGATTTGAAATAATGAGATCAAATTTACCTTCGATATTTTCGAATAAATCACTTAAGATAACGTGTGCTTTTGCATTTAATTTAACTTTGTTGTCTGTAGCAACCTTTAATGCTTGTTCACTAATATCACTGATTGTAACTTCAAGTTTTTCTTCTTCTAATGCTAAAGTCAGTCCAATACAACCACTACCTGTTCCCAAATCTAAAACTCTCACTTTATCTGGACTAAAATATCTATCAAAATAATATAATACGTGTTCAACAAGTTGTTCAGTTTCGCTTCTTGGGATTAAAACATCATTATTGACAATAAAAGGATGTCCATAAAAATAGGAGTATCCTATAAGATGTTGAACTGGAATATCTTGTTCGATATATAAATCGAGTTTCGTTAAAAACTCAATTTTAAATGTTTCATCAACATCTGTCTTTAAGTTTAAATAAAATTCGTGAGGATTTTGTTGAGATAACTCCATTAATAAGAGTTTAACTGCTTCCTCTTCTTTGTCTGAATTCTTTATTTTTTTATATGCTTGTTTCAGTAATTTTTCGTAGGTCACACTTGTTCACCCATGAGTAGACGTTTTTGAAATTCATTAAGTAAAGGTTCTAAAATTAGCTCAAGTCTGCCTTCAATAATTGCGTCTAATCTTTGTAAGGTGAGTCCGATTCTATGATCGGTTACTCTATTTTGTGGATAATTATAAGTTCTGATCTTTTCACTGCGATCTCCTCTACCAACAAGAGCTTTTCGTTCTGCTCCATCTATGGCAAGTTGTTCTTCAATGATAGAATCAAATAATCTGGTTTTTAACAGTTTAAATGCGGTTGCTTTATTTTCGTGTTGACTCTTTCCTTCTTGACATGAAACCGTTAAACCACTTGGTTCGTGAAATAAGCGAACAGCTGATTTGGTTGTATTCACACTTTGTCCACCTGGGCCACTCGAAGTAAATGTATCAACACGAATATCTTCCCATTTAATGTCTAATTCAATTTCCTCAGCTTCTGGCATAACATGTACAGTAGCTGTTGAAGTGTGAATGCGTCCCATGGATTCTGTTTCAGGAACTCTTTGAACACGGTGTGTTCCTGATTCATATTTTAAAAATGAATAGATTTGCTTTCCTGAAATCATAAATTCTATAGATGTATAACCACCCATAGCACCTTCCATTGCACTTAATATTTCGACTTTCCAACCTTGAGATTCAGCATATCTTGAATACATACGAAATAAATCTCCCGCAAAGAGATTTCCTTCATCACCGCCTGCGGCACCTTTGATTTCAAAGATGACGTTTTTACCATCATTGGGATCTTTTGGTAATAATAGAATTTTGAGTTTTTCATCGGTCTTTGCTATAGTTTCCTTAATCTTTTCAATTTCTAATTGAAACATTTCAATTAATTCTTCATCGCTTTCTTGTTCTACCATTTCTTCTAAATCCTTAAGCTCATTTGTTTTATCCTTAAAAAAACGATATATTTCTACCGTTTCTTGAATGGCGCTAGATTCTATCAGTAAAGCTGTCATTTCTTTGACTTCAAGCTTTCCGGCTGAGAGCTTGTCTTGAATCTCTTGATATTGTTTTTCAATTAATGCTAATCTATCATACATTTTTATCACCTGCTCAATTATATTACCATATTTTCATAGAATATTCCATAGGAAACCGTCTTTAGAGGTGCTAATTTTTGTTGTCAATTTTTTCACATAATTTCAAAATCTCGAGTCAAATTTAAGGCATCAAATTATGAATTATGTTATAATTAAGATAGTAATAAAAACGAAAGGAAAGGTATTAAAAATGGAAAAACTTTATCATGCTTTAAACAAGCAAGTCGCAAATTTAAGTGTTTTATTCACTAAATTACATCATTTTCACTGGTATGTTTCAGGACCTAATTTTTATCCTCTACATGCAAAATTCGAAGAATTTTATGACGAAGTCAATGAACTATACGATGCATTCGCTGAAAGATTATTAATGATTGGCGGACAACCTGTCTCAAATCTTAAAGGTTACTTAGCAATCACTTCATTAAAGGAAGCATCTGGAACTGAAAAAGCTGAAGAAATGATTGGTCATGTTCTTAATGATCTTAAATTCTTAGTTACTGAATTTAAAGAAGTTCTACTTCTCGCACAAGAAAACAATGACGAAGCAACAGCAGATTTACTAATTCAAACTATTTCAAGTTTTGAAAAGCATATCTGGATGTTATCATTTACACTTAAATAAAATTTTAGAGGCACTCATCAGAGGGCCTCTTTTATTTTAATCTTTATTTTGAATATCGTCGGTACGATCAGCTTGAGCAGTAAATCTGCTATATGCTGTATCGAACATGAAGTGTTGGGTAATCCCTGCAATCCCTTGACGATTTTTTGCTACACTCAAGTCAACTTCGCCAGTTAAATTCTTTTCGTCTCGTTCATAATAATCCTTACGATAAAGGAACATAACAATATCGGCATCTTGTTCAATACTTCCAGATTCTCTTAAGTCAGCTAAGACAGGACGTTTGTCCTCTCTTTTTTCAACTTCACGAGATAACTGTGATAATGCTAGAATAGGAACTTTAAGTTCTCTAGCCATTTGTTTGAGTCCTCTTGAAATCTTAGCAACTTCTTCTTGACGATTTCCTGATCTTGTCTCTCCTTTGATCAGTTGCAAATAATCAATAACAACAAAATCTAATTTACCTTCTTGGCTTAATTTTCTACATTTCGCTCTAATGTCTGACACTGTTACCGCTGCAGAATCATCAAATGCAATATGAAGCTTAGCCAAAGATTGCATACCACCTTCTAAAAATTGCCATTCTCTAGGTGTTAAATGACCTGTTTTAATTTTAGTGTTTTCAATATTTGATTCTGAACTTAACATACGTCCAGCTAATTGTTCATTACTCATTTCCAAACTGAATATTGCGACTCCAGCTTGACCATCTTTGTTTCTTTTAGCTACATTGAGTGCTAAATTCATAGCAAATGCAGATTTCCCCATGGATGGACGTGCTGCTAAAATGATAAGTTCTTCCGGTTGAAGACCGGCCGTTAAAGAATCAAGATTAGAGAATCCAGTTCTTAACCCTGTAATACCACCTTTTTTATCACGGTTTTTTTCCATTTTGTCTTTAACTTCGTGTATAACTTCTGCTAAGTATGCAAATGCAGAAGTTTTTCTTTTTTGTGCTAATGCAAAAATACTTTCTTCAGCTTTAGACAAATATTCGTTGGCACCAAGTTCTCCCTGATAACCTTCTTCTAAGATACTACTAGCAAGTTCAATAACTTGTCTTTTGAGTGATCCATCCTTGACTAAATCAATATATGTTTCAAGATGTGCAACTGAAGGAATCGCTTCAGAAAGAGCTAAAAGGTATTTCATACCTCCCGCTTTTTGCAAGTTCTGATTTTGTTCGAGTCGAGATGCTACACTAGTATAATCAATTTTCAAATTATCAGCAAATAGATCCTTCATCGCTTGATAAATCAAAGAATGACTCTGTTCAAAAAAGTCTTCGTTATTTAATCGGTCAATGACCGCATTAATCTGTTTAGGATCTAAGAAGATTGCTCCTAAGACAGATTGTTCCGATTCATGATGATGTGGTAAACTTTTAGCCATGTCGTCCCCCTCTACTTCTCAATAATATGTACTTCAAATTGTGCCTTAATATCCCTGTGTAAAGAAACGGTGGCTGTATAAATACCTACCGAATTGATATCGCTAGAAAGGTCAACCTTTTTTCTATCGATGAGTATATGGTGTGCTTGTTCAAAAGCTTCAATAATTTGTTTTGTTGTTACACTACCAAATAATTTACCATCTTGGCCAATTTGAATACCCAAAGTAATCTTTTTATTATCAATTTCAGATTTAAGTTTCTTCATTAAGTTGATATGTCTTTGATTCGCTTCAAATGCTTCTTCCTTTATTTTGTTGAGCTCAGCAAGATTTTCTTCAGAAGCTAAGAGTCCCTTCTTTTGGCTCACAAGAAACTGTCCATAACCTCCTGCAACTTCAATTACATCGTCTTTTTTACCTTTGCCTTTAACATCTTCTAATAAAATGACTTTCACTGGTTCTCCACCTCCACCATATTCTAAATCTATATAATTTTTAATCTGATCGAACACATCATGAACTGATGCGTCTTGTACTTGAGCAGCTGCGCTGTTTAGATGTCCACCACCACCCAATGCTTCCATTAATATTTGAACGTTAATGTTTTGATAAGAGCGGGCAGACACGCCTATTGTATTATTATTCATTCTTGCAATCATAAATGCTGCATCAACACCATTAATCTGAAGTGCTGCATCAGCAACCTGAGCAAGTAAAATTCTGTCATCGTAAATATCAGTAGTGATGACAAAACCAAAACGTTCCAAATAAATCTCAATATTATCTAACAATTTATTAATTTCTAAAGTTCTCATCAAATCACGGCGCAACCATAATTTAACTTCAGTTACATCAGCACCCATATCTTTTAGTTTAGCTGCAACTTCAAATGTTCTTGAGCCCGTTCGGTATGAAAAATTATTTGTATCAACAACTAACCCACCATACATAATAGATGCTTCAAGTGGAGAAATCTTAATTTCTTCTTCCATGTTATAAAAATTAAGTAGTTCCATCATGAGTTCGACAGTTGACGATGCGTAAGGCTCAATAAAGCTAAAGACCGCATCAAAACTCTCTTCACTGACACGATGATGGTCAATAATAACAAGCTTACTAGCTTTTTGTAGAACTTCAGGGCTCATCACTATTTTAGGTGATTGAGAATCTACAACGATTAATAAACTTTCTTGCGTAATTTGCTTAACTGCTAGTTCAGAATCCAAACAACTTTCGACAAGCGTTGGTAATTCTTTTTTTACAATTCCATAAATTTTTTGTACTGTTTTATCTAACTTTTCTTCATCAATGACTAACCACGCAGGCTTTTTGCTAGCTTTTGCCATATGAAATACAGCAATCATTGCGCCAAAAGCATCTAAATCCGCTTGCATATGTCCCATGATGATGACATTAGAAGCTTTTTCTATGAAGTCTTTAATTGTTTGTGCATTGATTCTCACACCAACTCTTGAATTCTTCGCAGAAGCATCATTTTTAGCACCAAAATAAGCTATTTTTTGATCTTGGATATTGACAACAACCTGGTCTCCACCACGTTTTTCAGCTAATTCAACAGCGTTTTGAGCATAAATACCCAATTCTTCATAATTCACATCCCATGAAGCAACACCCATTGAAATACTGACTCTTACATGATTTTGAGTGGAAATAAGTCTGACCTTATCCAAAATATCAAATTTATCTTGAATCATAACATCTAATTGTTTACGATACAAAACAACAACCAAACGTTCATCGGCAAAGGGTTTTAAGAATCCATTATACTTATTTGCCCAGTCTGCAATTGCTGCTAAATATTCTCCTTTTAAGCTCGATTGTTCAGAAACATCTAAAGATCCCAATGCTTCATCTAAATTATCAAGATAAATAATACCTAACGCAGGTATTTGCTCGTGATATTTTTGTTTAACAAGCTCACGATCAGTGACATTAAACAAATAGAAAAATTTATATTCTGCACGATATGTTACATCGTATGTTTCGTTTTTAACTTGGATCATAAACTGAATCTTATTATTCATTGCAGCCAAATGAAGTTGTGGCTGTACATCCTTTAAATCTTTTCCTGTGATTTTTGAATCAAATATAGATTTTGCATGAGGGTTAGCCCATTTGATCTCGAATTCCTCATCAAGTGCAATAATACCAATAGGCAGTTCATTAAATACTTCATCGCCGACTTGATTGACATGATAAGACAATTTTGTCCACATCGATAATCTATTTTGTAAGGTCTTAACCTTTTGTCTGTTTTGAAAATTAACCGTCACATAGACAGCAACAAAAATAAGGACAAGACTGCCCAAAAAAAAGATAAATGATGTTAAGTGTTGTGCTGACTCAAATTGAAAATAGGGTAAGTACAAATATAAGCTAAAGCCTAAAACAATCAAAGCGAGTATTAAGAATAGCCAACGTTTCATGTGTTCCACCTACTTTAAGCATATTATATCAATAATATGATGCTAATTCAATCTAAAATGAGTTTCTTAGAAAATAAAAACTGCATATCCATGCAGTTTAAATTAATTAGTCTTTAACGAATGGCAACAATGCCATATGGCGAGCTCTTTTAATAGCTACCGCAAGTGGACGTTGCCATTTAGCAGATGTTCCAGTTACACGTCTTGGTAAAATCTTACCACGATCTGTAATGAATCTCTTTAATAGCTCTACGTCCTTGAAATCTATGTGTTGAACTTTATTTTGTGTAAAGTAACATACTTTCTTGCGTTTTTTAAATCCGCCACCGCGTCTTTGTTGATGCATAGTGTTTCCTCCTTAAAATGGTAAATCTTCTTCTGCAGCGAGTTGCTTACTTGTTTCGTAGAACTCATCATTGTCTGCAGTGTCAGTATCTTTTTCATAAGTTGTATCCTTATTACTTGAATCGCCCTTGCTTTCTAAAAACTGGACGGAATCACATACAACCTCTGTCACATAACGTGTACCATTGTCCGCTTCATACGTTCTTGTCTGAATACGGCCTTCGATACCAAGTAGTGCACCCTTTTTTACATAGCGTGCTAAATTTTCTGCTTGCTTGCGCCAAACGACGCATTGAATGAAGTCAGCTTGTCTTTCTCCTGATTGATCAGTAAATTGACGATTGACTGCTAAAGTAAAGCTGACGACTGGAATATTTGATTGGGTCTCTTTCTTTTCCGGATCCTTGGTAATTCTACCGACCAGAATGACTCTGTTTATCATAATTATTCGCCCTCCTTTACAACAATAAATCTAATGACTTCTTCTGTAATATTAACAACACGGTTAAATTCAGCAATTGCTTCTGGAGTAGCATCAACGAGTAGCCAAACATAATAGCCTTTTTTGTGATGTTCAATTTCATAAGCTAAATCTTTCAAACCCAACTCTTTAAGTTCTAAAACAGTACTATTGTAATTAACAAATATTTCGTTAAAATGATTTACAATGGTTTTAATGTTCTCGCTCTCAACAGTTGGACGGATGATATACATAACTTCGTATTTTTTCATCTGTTCCACCTCCTTCTGGTCTACGGTCTTTAATAAGACAAGGATATATCTTATGCCAAATAATTATATCATATATGATATGATAATACAACGATTTTTAAACTGTTTTTTTTAGAAGCACTCAATCAACTTTTGAAAAGTAAATTCAACTGTTTTTTTGATTGATTTCAATCTTGTTAGTTGACTAAATTCAAGATGAAAACTCTTAATGACACCGTGGAAATCAATAGCGATCCACGCTTCTAATTGCTGGGTATTTGCTTGTACCGAAGGTCCTGCATTACCTGTTACTGAGACTCCAATATCTGTTTTCATAATTGATCTAATTGATCTGGCCATCTGTTCAGCAACTTCTTTACTCACAACAGAATGCTGATTGATCAATGCTGAATCAATGTTCAATAGATCAATTTTTTGTTCAAGGCTATAAGCTACAATTCCGCCTGAAACAACACTTGATGATCCAGGATTCTTAATCATTTCATAGGCCAATGAACCACCGGTCATACTTTCTGCAAACGCTATTGTTAAGCCGTTTATCAGACATTTCTCAAATGCTTTTTTGCTGATCATGATAATTCAAATGAGTAAGTGAATTCTTGGAATACGTCGCCAACTTTACGCATTACTTTGACTGTATGCATGTCGCCAAATTCAGCATCCTCTAGTTGTAAAGCAATATCAGCAATTGATGTAATTGGTGTTCCATTCATTTCAATAATCAAATCATATACCTCTAAATATAGGTAAGCATTTCTTGTTTCATCAAAATCGATTACGACTACACCAACTGGATCTACTGGTAATAATGATGCGTTGTTTTCTTCAAGGAATGTACTTACTTCTTGTACAGTTATACCAAGTCTTGGTTTTCTAACAACAACCGAATAATCATCTTCAATAAAACCTCTTATAATAGGTGCAATTTTATTAATATTTAAGGAATAATTTAACCCTTCTGCTGCTATTGTTCCATCAATAGTTGATATGTTTGCGACCTTCGCAACATTGATTGCTATGAGTTCACCATTCAAATTGAATAATGGTCCTCCACTGTTTCCTGGATTCAGTTCAGCATCATGCATGATAACTAAACCAGGTACGGCATTATATGGGTAGTCAATAATACTAACAATTCCTTGAGTAACATAATTGAATTTTTGAATATCCTGTGGTGTTCCAATTGCATAAACATCTTGTCCAACGATAATTTCAGTAACGACATTATCATCAATTGGAGCAACATGATGGATCTGTAAAACTTCGGTTGTTTCAATTCGAACAACAGCAATATCATAAGTCGCATTACCTGCATAATCAACAACTGGAATATCATCAATGACATCACCAAAATTAACCATCATTTCACCACCGTCTTCGACGACATGAAAATTGGTCATAATATAGTAACGATAAACACTATCTCCTAAATCTTCACTCTTAAAAATGATTCCAGATCCATGACCCGTTTCTGTTTTAACAACAACTACTGATGGCTTAACATCAGCAATCATATCAATTCTTAGTTGTTCATATGCAATAGGTGATGTATAGGGAACCTGAGCTCTTAAATCAAGTGAACATGCAGTAAGTGCGAGCACTGATACTAAAGCTAAAATGATAAGTAATATTTTTTTCTTCATGATGAATATCCTCCTAAATTAAATAAATTATGTGCATTTATAGTTGTTTGATTCATAACCTCTTCAAAGGTTAACCCCTTAATTTCTGCAATTTTTTCTACAACATATTTTGTATACGCTGGTTCATTTCTTTTTCCCCTAAAGGGCATCGGGGCTAAATAAGGACTATCAGTTTCAACCAAGATATATTTTAAATCGATATTGGTCACAATGTCAACAAGTTCTTCAGCTTTTTTAAAGGTGATGGGACCGTCAATTCCAATATAGAATCCTAATTCAATTGCTCTTTTAGCATCATCTAAATCTGAACTGAAACAATGAAAAACTCCTGTGACTTTTCCTTTTGAAGGTAAAAGACATTGATAAGCTTCCTCAAATGAACTCCTCGTGTGAATAACAAGTGGTAAATGAAATCTTTTAGCAAGTTCAATTTGTTCTAAGAAAACTTGTTTCTGAATGTCATAATTATCTTGTCTCCAATGAAGATCTATACCACATTCTCCAATAGCTACTACTTTTTTCTCACTTAACAAAGATTCAAGGTGATCCGTTGTATGATTATCTACATAACCCGGATGCACACCTACCGTAGCAAAAAGCATCTCATGATCGCGAGCTAGTTGTATCGCTTTCTCATTAGACACCTCATCCATACCGATAACAATAATTTTTTTTACTTGGTTTTCTCTCGCATTATTTATTACTTTCTCGATGTCTTGATTATAATCCTCTACATTTAAATGTGCGTGTGTGTCAACAATCATTATAAGTACCTTCTTTGTATTTATATTTTATCATATATAGAATAAAAAAATAGCAACATCGCTATATATCTAAAAATTCACATTTTTAACTGCTTTAATCACTTAATATAAATAAAAACATGTCAGGTTGTCCTGACATGAAAATCTAATAAAATGTTAAAATGTAATGCTTAAAAGCATTATTTTTTACCAGATGGTTTTTTATGTTGTTGAACTTGAGTCTTAGGTGCTTGTCTTGACTGAGCAGGAGCATTTTGCCCTTGCTTGTTATTTTTCCCTTTTAGAACTGGTTTGTATTGTGCCATTAAAATTCACCTCGCTTTCTTGTTTAATAAGTTAATTAATGATCCTTTTGATGACTTATCTTATCCATTATTAAGAAAATATGCTTTATAATTTCCCTTACCTTAATCATACACTTTTCTTTAGAATTTGTTACCTAATATTTATCGATTATTACGATAATTTCAAAGATATGATAATAAAAAAAGGTCTGTGTTAGACCTCTTTAAATTTGTTATTTGTGATTATTCAAGAATTTTAACAACTGATCCAGCACCAACAGTGCGTCCACCTTCACGAATAGAGAACTTAGTTCCTTGTTCGAGAGCGATTGGATGAATCAATTCAACGATCATCACAGTGTTATCACCTGGCATAACCATTTCAGTACCTTCTTGAAGTGTAATAACTCCAGTAACATCAGTTGTACGAAAATAGAATTGAGGACGATAATTTGAGAAGAATGCTGTATGACGTCCACCTTCTTCTTTTGAAAGCACGTAAACTTGAGCTTCAAATTTGAAATGTGGATTAACTGATTTTGGTTTTGCTAAAACTTGTCCACGTTCAACTTGATCACGGTTAATACCACGAAGAAGTGCACCAATGTTGTCACCAGCTTGTGCAAAGTCTAACAATTTTCTAAACATTTCAACACCAGTAACAACTGTTTGTTTAGTATCAGTGATACCAACGATTTCAACAGGGTCACCGACTTTAATTTGTCCACGGTCAACGCGTCCAGTAGCAACTGTTCCACGACCAGTAATTGTGAAAACATCTTCAACTGGCATTAAGAAAGGCTTATCTGTTTCACGAATTGGATCATCGATATAGCTATCGACTGCATCCATAAGTTCTTGAACGCTAGCTTCCCCTTTAGGGTCGCCGTTAAGTGCCATTAATGCAGATCCGCGAATGACAGGAATTTCATCTCCTGGAAAATCATATTCTGATAATAATTCACGAATTTCCATTTCAACTAGGTCTAACAATTCATCATCGTCAACTTGGTCGGTTTTGTTCATATAAACAACTAACTTAGGTACACCAACTTGGCGAGCAAGAAGAATGTGTTCTCTTGTCTGAGGCATAGGACCATCTGCTGCGGATACAACTAGGATACCACCGTCCATTTGAGCAGCACCAGTAATCATGTTCTTGACATAGTCAGCATGACCTGGGCAGTCAACGTGTGCATAGTGACGCTTTGTTGTTTCATATTCAACATGTGCAGTATTAATAGTAATACCACGAGCCTTTTCTTCTGGTGCACTATCAATAGATGCATAATCTTTAATTGATGCTAATCCTTGTTTTGCAAAAACAGTAGTAATAGCTGCAGTTAAAGTTGTTTTACCATGGTCGACGTGTCCAATTGTGCCGACGTTAACATGTGGTTTGTTTCTTAAATATTTTTGTTTTGCCATTTTAAATAGTTCCTCCTATAATAAGTTTATTTTTTGTTTTTTTTAATATTATTTTTTGTTTAGCCATAATCATTGTATATTAAAATATACATTTTTGCAAGCGGATTAATTCGTTCCGCGTCTTTTAATAATTTCTTCCATAATAGATTTTGGACAACGTTCATATTTAGAGAATTGCATCATAAATGTTGCACGTCCTTGTGTGTTTGAACGAAGCGAAGTCGCATATCCAAACATTTCAGATAGAGGTACGCTTGAGCGTATAGCTACAGCATTACCACGACCTTCCTGACTCTCTAAGCGACCACGTCGAGACGTTAAGTCACCAATAACATTACCTACATAATCATTAGGAACAACAACTTCAACATCCATAATAGGTTCTAATAGAACAGGATGTGCCCTCGTCTTGGTTTCTTTAAGTGCCATCGATGCTGCAATCTTGAAAGCCATTTCCGAGGAATCGACATCATGGTATGAACCATAATGAAGTGTTGCTTTAATATCAATTACTGGATAACCAGCAATAATACCATTAGGTAGAGCTTCTTCTAATCCCTTTTGAACTGCTGGAATGTATTCCCTAGGAATAACACCACCTACAATTTTATCTACGAATTGGAACCCTTTACCTGGGTTTGGTTCAAATTTAATAACAACATGACCATATTGTCCACGTCCGCCAGACTGACGAACGAATTTTCCTTCGATGTCAGCTTCACCAGAAATGGTTTCGCGATAAGAAACTTGTGGCTCAGCAACATTTGCTTCAACCTTAAATTCTCTTTTCATACGATCAACAATGATTTCCAAATGAAGTTCCCCCATCCCTGCAATAATCGTTTGACCAGTTTCATGGTCAGTAAATGTTTTGAAGGTTGGATCTTCTTCAGCAAGTTTAATTAAAGCGAGTGTCATCTTGTCTTGGTCTTGCTTTGTTTTTGGTTCAATCGCCACATTGATTACTGGTTCAGGAAATACCATTGATTCTAAGATGATGTCATCTCTTTCTGCAGTGAGTGTGTCTCCTGTTGTTGTGTCTTTTAAGCCAACAACAGCTGCAATATCTCCTGTAAATACTTCCTTGATTTCTTCTCTGTGGTTTGCATGCATTTGAAGCACACGGCCAAATCTTTCCTTATTATCCTTATTTGTATTTAACACATAAGAACCAGAAGTGATTTTGCCTGAATAGACTCTAAAGAATGTTAGACGACCTACATATGGGTCGGTCATTACTTTGAATGCTAAGGCAGTAAATTTTTCATCATCATTAGGATAGCGTAACACTTCTTCGCCGTGACTGTTATGGCCTACAACAGCAGCAACATCAGTTGGTGCAGGTAAGTAATCAACAACAGCATCTAACATTAATTTGACGCCTTTATTTTTGAATGAACTTCCACAAATTACTGGGAAAAATTTGACAGCTAGCGTTCCTTTACGGATTGCTTTTTTTATCTGAGGAATACCAATTTCTTTACCCTCAAGATATTTTATCATCAAATCTTCATCGAAATCTGCTACTGCTTCAATCAATTCTTCTCTTTTTTGTTCAACAATTTCAACCAAATTTTTTGGTATGGGTACTACTTGACTTACTTCATCAGCGGATCCATCATAGTGGTATGCTATTCTTTCAATGATATCAATGATACCGTCAAATTCAGATTCAGCGCCAATTGGCCACTGAATAGGGTATGCTTTAACACCTAAACGATTATGCATTGACTTGATGGAACGTGCAAAATCTGCACCGGTTTTATCCATCTTGTTAACGTAAACAATTCTTGGAACCTTATATTCTGTAGCTTGTCTCCAAACGGTTTCTGTCTGAGGTTCAACCCCAGCTTGGGCATCTAGTACAGCAACTGCGCCATCTAAAACGCGAAGTGATCTAGATACTTCGACCGTGAAATCAACGTGACCTGGGGTATCAATAATATTTACGCGGAAATCTTTCCAATAAGCTGTTGTTGCAGCTGATGTAATTGTAATTCCACGTTCCTGTTCTTGAGCCATCCAGTCCATTGTAGCAGCACCATCGTGAACCTCACCGAGCTTATGAATTTTACCAGTATGGTAAAGAACTCTTTCAGTCGTTGTAGTTTTTCCCGCATCAATATGGGCCATAATGCCGATATTGCGCGTTCTATTTAATGGGAATACACGAGGCATAATTTAATCTCCTTACTTACCAGCGATAGTGAGCAAATGCTTTATTTGCTTCAGCCATGCGGTGTATATCTTCACGCTTCTTCACAGATGCTCCTAAACCTTGGGATGCATCAATAATTTCTTTCGCAAGTCTTTCTTCCATGGTCTTTTCATTACGCAAACGTGCGTAATTGATTAACCATCTCAATGCTAATGTTGTTTTTCTTGAAGCTCTTACTTCAGTTGGTACCTGGTAGTTTTGACCACCGATACGGCGTGAACGAACTTCTAATATGGGAGTAATATTGTTTAAAGCTTCATTGAACACTTCAATAGGTTCACGTCCTGTAGCTTCTTTGACACGATTAAATGCTCCATATAATATACCTTGGGCAGTTCCTTTTTTACCATCAACCATAATCGTATTAACAATACGAGTAACTAGTTTTGATTGATAAATTGGATCTGGTAAAACATCGCGTTTTACTATATGTCCTTTACGTGGCATGAGTTCACCTTCTTCCTTTCATTTCGATAGATTATTTTTTATATATAAATTACTTTTTCTTTGCAGCTGCAGCTTTAGGACGCTTTGCGCCATACTTTGAGCGTGACTGTTTGCGGTTTGCGACGCCAGAAGCATCTAATGTACCGCGTACAATGTGATAACGAACGCCTGGAAGGTCTTTTACACGACCACCACGAATTAGTACCACGCTGTGCTCTTGAAGTGAATGTCCGATACCTGGAATATAAGCAGTTACTTCTGTTTGGTTGCTTAAACGTACACGGGCATACTTACGTAGAGCAGAGTTTGGTTTCTTTGGTGTCATTGTAGTAACACGCGTGCACACACCACGTTTTTGAGGTGATGAATACTCACTTTGGCTTTTATGTAAACTGTTGAAACCATAGCCCAGTGCAGGTGATTTAGATTTGTAATTTTTGTCTGATCTTCCGTTTTTTACAAGTTGCGAGATTGTTGGCATTTGTAGTTCTCCTTTCTTCTAACACATATCCAAGTGTTTCTTTTTTTGTTTAAAAATAATTTTTGGCTTTATTGAGCCAAAATATTGATATAAGCTAAGTGTATTTAACACAGCGTATTTATTATATAATAAGTCTTGTTTAATGTCAACTTTTTAGTCGCTTTTTGCATATAAAATAAAAAAAGTCAATGATAAGTAATCATCAACTTTCTATCAACTCAATTCTTTTGAATACTTCATTCATATGATTTCAAATAATTTACAGATTATATATCATACTATTTGACCATTTCAAGGAATCAATATACAAAATTTCATTAAATATCTTGATGTCTCTCTCTAATGCGTTTCAGTGCTGTAATACCAAATTTGAGAATGACGCTAAGTATAATTATGGGAATGAAAATATAAAGACAAATATAGATTACCAGAAGCCAAATGATACTACTTGAAATAGTATAACTATTATCAACTTCTTGTTGATCAATGAGTAGACTAATATCTCCAAATCTTGTTTGTCGTCCTACGGGATGAACGATTTCAATTTCTTCAGTTGTAAAGATAGTATGTCCATCTGAATCGAAATAGACAATTTTAATAGAATCTATATCAAGGTACTGCTCTTCCGCAAATATATATCTTGTAGCATGATCATGTATAATTACAGATGCGTCTTTATAATAAGCAACATAACTGATCCAATCGCCGTTATTTAAATGTTCAACGTTGCTTGGATCAGGATAGGTATCTGTGAATACTTGATTGATATCATTAAGAATTTGAGTTTCTGGGTAATCATCTCTAAATATTAAGATATCGATATATCCTTCAAATGGATTGTCAAAAGAATCATAGAAGTCATATTCATACAAAGGAATAATTTCTATACCAGGAGGAGAACTCGGTGGTGTTGCTGAAACAGTAAACGGAGACAACAAAAAAAACATAAAAACAAAAATTAATACTTTTTTCATTTTCATTCCCCCAATTTAATTGTTATATTTGAACTAACTCAAATTATTAATTGTTTTCAACTTAGTTTCTAAAAGATTGAGAGCAATTGCACCTATTGCATTTCCTACAATCATCAAAACAATATAAAGTAATGCTTTCAATGTATATATATCACTTAAAAAGAAATATAACATATTAGCAATACTATGTTCAAACTTGGATAAAATGAAGATCATAACAGCAAATATCAATATGAGAACCTTTGCTAAATCATACTTGACATTTTTAAAACTGTCAACAGCGATATACATCATCATGCCACAAAATATAGCTAATGCGAGTGTTTCATACCACTCGTGACCCAACTTGACTATAAACAAATCATGCCCTGCAGTAACAACCGATGAAATACCTGTCATTCTAAATAGAAACGCAACTACTGCTATTCCTATCATATTGCCTAATAGTGTTTTAAGTAAAACCATCAAATAACCCTTGTTATAGGGTAGAGCATATCCAATCTTACCAGTATATAGATAGTAGCCTCTTGTAACAACAACCAATAACCCAAAGCTAAATAAGAATGCTCCTATGATATGATTATCTAAACTTAAATAAACAAGGCCAGCTATACCAACATAAACACCTGCCATGATTGCTTTTATAAATGCATTTTCTTTAATATTCATACCTATTTTCTCTTTTTAAATGCATAAATTGATCCAACAATCTGATTTGCGAGTTTCGCTGGTAAAAATTTAGCAAGTCCAATAATTAATTTGTATTTAAGTCCTATTGTTTTATATAAAGGAATTCTTCTAATACGCACAAGTCTATTAACGACTTTTGCAGCTGATTCAGGATCCATTCCGTTTCTTTCATCCTTTTCCATCACAGCAACTGATAAATCAACTCTTCCTTGATATTCAGGACTATCAATTTCATTCTTTTTACGATTTTTTGTAAATCCAGTTTTAATATCTCCTGGCATAATCGCACAAACTTGAATTTTAAATGGTGAAACTTCATTTGCCAATGCTTCAGAAAATGAATTAACTGCAGCTTTTGAACTGCTATAAAATGCTTGAAAAGGAATCGATAATTTAGCAGCAACCGAGCTAATATTTAGTATTTTCCCACGACCGCTTTGTCTCATATATGGTAAAACCGCTTTTGTCGAATTAAAAACACCCATAAAATTAACATTAAATATGTAGGTTGCATCTTCTGTTGATGTATCTTCAATCGTACCCGAGATTCCCATACCTGCATTGTTAATTAAGACATCAATATGACCTTCTATTTCAAATATTTCTTTATATGCATCTTTCAATTGTTCGTAATTTGTCACATCTGCTTGAATGCTTTTTACATTCTTTTCATGAATTTTACTTCGTGAAACTCCATAAACACTGTGACCTTTTTGCGTCAAATATTGAGCAATAGATAAACCGATACCGGATGATGCGCCTGTAATAATGATAACTTTATTTTTCATTTTACTCTTCATATCCTTCCAAGCCCTGTAAGACCTCTGCAATTCTTTCGATCGCCGTATCCATTTGTTCTTTTGTATGTGTTGCTGTATAACTTGTACGAATCAAACATTCACCAATTGGAGTTGCTGGTGGAATAACAGGATTCACATAGACACCATGTTCAAATAGTTGATTACATGCCAATAATGTTTTCATTGGAGTATAGGTGAATATAGGGATAATCGGTGTTTTTGAATCTCGAATTTTTAAACCGCGTGCTTTTAAACCTTGACGCATATATTCAGCAATATCAGATAAAGCCTTAACACGTTCTGGTTCTCTTTTTAAAATACGCAAAGCTGCTAGAGCAGCTGCAGTATTTGAAGGTGTGATTGCTGCAGAGAAAATATAAGGACGAGAATTATGTCTAATAAACTCAACCGTATCACTTTCAGCTACCATATAGCCACCAAGACTTGCTAATGATTTAGAAAATGTCCCCATAATGATGTCGACTTCTTTTTCCAAGCCAAAGTGTTCAGCAGTTCCACGCCCACCTTCCCCCATGACACCAAGTCCGTGAGCATCATCAACCATCGTGCGAGCACCATATTTTTTTGCAAGTGCAACAATTTCTGGGAGTTTACAAATATCTCCACTCATGGAAAATACACCATCAGTGATGATGAGTTTACCTTTGTTTTCTGGAGCTTTTGCTAATTTTTCTTCTAGATCTTTCATATCACTATGTTCATAACGGATCACTTCAGCATAACTCAAGCGTGTACCATCATAAATACTTGCATGATTTTCCTTATCCGAAAAAATGATATCATTTCTTCCAGCAATACTAGAAATGATCGCTAAATTACTTTGGAATCCAGTACCAAAAATTGAGCAGTCATCTTTGTGAAGAAATTCTGCTAACTCAGTTTCTAATACTCTATGTAGATTAAGTGTACCGTTTAAAAAGCGGGATCCAGAAACGCCCGTTCCATATTTAAGCGTTGCTTCTATTGAAGCTTGAATAACTTCAGGGTGAGATGTAAGTCCAAGATAATTATTGGACCCAATCATAATCATTTCTTTGCCTTCCATATGAACAACGGTGTCTTGTTTGCTAGTTAATTCGTGAAAGTAGGGATAGTATCCCCCTTTACGCGCTATTTTTGCAGCATCATATTGATAACATTTTTTAAATAAATCCATAGTTATTACCTCTCTTCAAAAACCCACTTAAATCTATTATATTACATTTTGGGTTTTTTCTATCTTATGGTGTCCCACTTTGAATAAAAACAAGGATATTATATATCCTTATTCATAGTTGTTTTAACACTATTATATATTAACATAGAACTTTGCAATTTGTGCTGCTAATTTTGCATTATTAAAAACAAGTTCTAAATTTGCGGCTAAGCTTTCACCCTTCGTAAGTTCTTTTACTTTAGATAAAAGATAAGGTGTCGTGTCTTTTCCTTTGATACCTGCTTGTTTTGCTTCTTCTAATGCTTGATCGATTACTTTTTGTATAATTTGGGCATCCATACTATATTCTTTGGGTATTGGATTTGCAATAACGACTCCGCCCTTAAGACCTATTGACCATTTAGCATGAATCAACTTAGCAATATCTTCTGGAGTGTCCATTTCATAATCTAGGTCAAATCCAGATTCTCTTGAGTAAAATGCGGGAAGTTCTTTCGTTTGATATCCTAGGACTTCAACACCTTTAGTCTCAAGAAATTCAAGTGTTAAACCTAGATCTAAAATTGATTTTGCACCTGCACAAACAACTGCAACATCAACACTTGCAAGTTCTTCTAAATCTCGAGAAATATCAAATGTATTTTGTGCATCTCTATGCACACCGCCAATACCACCGGTAGCAAACACTTTAATTCCTGCCATTTGTGCAATTAACATTGTTGCAGAAACAGTTGTTGCTCCAGTTCTTTTTTTCGATAATGTATATCCAAAATCTCTTTTACTGACTTTTAAAACATCTTTCGCTTTAGCAAGATATTCAATTTCATCATGTGTTAATCCGATTTTAATTATGCCATTAATAATAGCAATCGTTGCGGGAACTGCACCCTCTTTTTTAATAATGTTTTCAACATTTAAGGCCATTTTAACATTTTCTGGGTAAGGCATTCCATGAGAAATGATTGTTGATTCTAAAGCAACCACAGGCTTATTTTGATCTAATGCTTTTTTTACCTCTGGGTGTATGTCTAAATATAGATTCATAGTTGATACTCCTTTATTGTTTTTAATAAGTATTGGGGATTCATATATGGTGACACAGCCTTTTCATCTTTCAATGTAATAATTGAAGAAGCTATACCACATGACAAAATATTCATGTCATGAATTTTGGCATATATAGCACCTGCAAAAAATGCATCTCCCGCTCCTGTTGTATTTTCAATTTCGATATTTTTTCCTTTAACAAATTGATGATTTTTACCATCAAAATAATAAGCCCCTTGATTACCCAAAGTAATAAGAATTTCTTTTACTTTTTGATGATAAAAATAGATTCCAATCTTTTCAATATCAAATTTCGTCTCTCCATTAATATTACTTAAGGATTGAGCTTCCACTAAATTGAGTTTCAGTAATTGGATTTTAGAATAAAATGGTTTAAGTTTTTCAGCTTTTATTGTTGAGATAGCTTCTACAAAAATAGGTGCTTTAACTTGATCAAATACATAAGTTAGAACTTCCTTGCTGTAATTTGTGTCAATAATCAACAAATCTGCAGCTTTCAGAGCATCTAATTTATCTGTAATTTGATTAACAGTCATCTTTTCAACATCATCCATAGCTGCAATTGCAACTAACATATCCTTGTTTTGATTTATAACAGCAAGATACTTGGGTGTCTTTTCAATCCATATGGAATCAAATGATATACCAATCTTAGATCCTTCTGAAATAATGTTTTTTCCAATCTCATCATTTCCGATTGCGGTTATCAATGTTGGATTTAATTTAAGGCGTGCAAGATTTTCAGCGATGTTTCTTCCAACACCCCCAAATGATTCTTTTAAGTAACCAGGATTTGAATCATTAAGTTTAATCTGTTGATGTGAATAAGCAAAAATATCTTGGTTCGTTCCACCTAAGATTACAATATGATTCATCAATTAATTAACATCCATCGACATTTTTTTTAAAGATTTGATTTGATCCTTGGACCCAACCACAATCATATAATCACCTAATCTTAAAACTTCATCAGCTTTTGGATTAAAGATGAAAACATCATTTTCTCTTCTTATCGCTAGGACAATTAAACCTGCTTTTTCAGATATTTTCGCATCTCTTAGCTTTTTATCTATAAGTTGGGATTCTTCTTTAATAACAACTTCTTCCATATCAATGGACATATTTTTCGTATCAATAATGTTATCGACAAAAAATTGAACATTAGGGCTTAACATCATTGCTGCCATCTTCTTGCCGCCAATTTCATCGGGACTAACTGTATTATTTGCTCCTGCTCTACGCAATTTTTTATCAGAACGTTCTTCATGAGAACGTGCAACGATATGCATTTTAGCATTTAATTCTCTAGCAGATAAAACAACAAAAACATTATCGGCATCCTTGGCAAGACAAGCAATCAAACCTCTTGCTTCTTTAACTCTTGCTTCTAATAACGCTTCTTCTTTTGTTGCATCATCAAAAATATAGAGCACATCCATCTCTTTAAGGTTTTCAATTGCTTCTAAATCATTTTCAATAACAACAAAATCAACTTCTCTTCTTTTCAATTGCTTAATCACGTGGATCCCTGTTTCACCTGCTCCACAAATAATAATATGATTAGTTAATTTTTCTATTTCGTTTTTCATCTTATTTCTCCTCCAAGCTTCATTAATATTCCCTTCACTAAAAAACCTGAAAACCGTAGACAATAAAAACCCAACCATCCCTACACTCACTAAAATAAACCCTATGGAAAACCACTTGGCCAAAGTGTTCATGTCTGTTACCTCTCGGTAACCAACAGTTGAGATGGTAATGATCGTCATGTAGAGTGCATCAATAAATGTTAGATTTAAAATAAGCATATAGCCTATCGTAGCACCTGCAATGAGCAATACCATGATAGCAATCCATATAAAGATTTTTCTAAATTTCAAAGTAACACCTTTTTTCTTTTTGATTAATCATATTATACCATATTGAAATAAAAAAAAGAGCATGTCATCATGCTCTAAAATTATATCTGATCTGATTTCATTTTAATCTTTTCAAGTCTAAAACCTAAATTTGGTTTTTTAAAATGCTTATCTCTCTTGCTCCACTTTTTTAATGCATCAAATTGATTGATTTCTTTAATAATTGATTTTGCAATATATCGATATCCTTTTTCATTTGGATGAACACCATCTTCACACATGTATAAGTTTTTTGCTTTTTTCTCCATCATTTTACTTCTCACATCAATTAATATGCTTTGTGTCTGTTTCGCACATCTTTCTACTGCTTTACTGTATGCTTCTTGATGCCTGTAGATATTTTCGATGTCTTGTTTTAAAAAAATCATGATTTGATTTGGATCACCCATTTTTGAAATCACATTATCAAAATACGATTGTGAATTTAATGGTATGATCGTTGTTAAAATTACGATGGCGCCTTTTGCTTTTAGTTTTCTTATTATTTCTATCAACATAGATTCAAAATCTTCAATTGATGTTTTGGATTCATGATTAAAATAAGGATCTTGAGAAACCTTTGTCCAATCATAATCTGAATCATTTCCTCCAAGAGCAAACACAGCATAGAGTTCATCATCTTGATTCTTGGATTTTAAATATTTATCAACAAGTTTTTTTTCATATATTCTTTTTAAGGTCTGTCCATAAAAGGATATGTTATCAATAGATTGGTGATAATATTCTGAAACAAGTTTGACAGCATTATCTTCAATTATTTCTAATTTACCATTTGATGTGATGATTCCTTTAGCGATTGAATCTCCAAATACAACAGTATGCATAAAAATCACTTCCCTCATTTTAATTATAATATCTCAAATCGAAAATGATTCTCTACTTAGATTTTTTGACACTCTACAGTTAACCTTGTACTGAGTAGAGTTTTATTTTTTAACTCTACTATGCGTAGAATTGTTCTATGATATAATATGTGTATGAACAATATCAAAGAAGTATTTGCCAAAAACTTCATACATTACCGGAAAACATTAGGTTTGACTCAATTAGAATTAGCAGAGCACCTTAATTATTCGGATAAAGCAATTTCAAAGTGGGAAAGGGGCGAATCATTGCCAGATGTCATCACACTTAAAGAGATTGCTACGCTTTTCAATTTAACAATTGATAAGCTCATTAGTGAACATCCTTATAATAAAGATATCCCTGAATTACACGTTGAAGAATCTCATAAAAAGACTATCTTTAACTTAAGACTCGCTTTACTTTCTGGATCTGCTATCTTGTTAATCACACTCATCGCTTTTGTGTTACTTTCACTCATAACACCTAGTAGGAATGATGCTTGGCTAGTCTTTATTTATGCTTTACCTTTAATATGTATTACCTTTATGCTCTTCTCTATTTTTTCTAAAAAGAAGAATCTTATTTTACTATTTGCGGAATTATTCTCAATTAGTATTTCCTTAATTTTGTTCTTATCTATTGCAATTGCCGATACTTGGATGTTCTTCTTACTTCCTATTCCAGTTTTCTTTATTTTATACTTTGCTTTATCACTTTCCAAAGATAGAAATTTAAAATAGATCATTAAATTATAAATAAAGGTATCTAGCAAAATTGCTAGATACCTTTTTATTGATTTTATTTATGCTTTAATAATCTAATTCTTCTTCCTCAGTATAGGTATTTGAACGGTCATATTCAAAGTGCGCTTCTCTTAAAATACCTGTTCCTGCTGGAATGAGTCCACCAATAATGACATTTTCCTTCAAGCCATTAAGTTCATCTGTCTTACCTTTAATTGCTGCATCTGTCAAGATTCTTGTTGTTTCCTGGAAGGATGCTGCAGATAAGAAGGAATCACTTCTTAAACTTGCTCTTGTAATACCTAATAAGATTGGACGTCCTACTGCGGGTCTCTTAAATTCTCTAAATGCCTGTCTATTTGCTCTCTTGAATTCAGAAACTGAAACCTCAGTGCCTGGCAATAACTCAGTATCACCTTCGGTAACAATTGTAATTCTTCTTAGCATTTGTCTAATAATTAATTCGATATGCTTATCACTGATTTCAACACCCTGTGCGCGATATACCTTTTGAACTTCTTCTAAGATATACATTTCTGCTGCTTGAGTAGAAACGACACGGAGTAATTCTTTAGGATTAATTGATCCTAAAGTTAATCTTTGACCAGCCTTAACACTTGCTCCCTTACGGAATAATGCTTCAACGTTTGGATCCATTGTATATTTGAATTCTTTTTCATGTGCATCAATGATTGTGACAACCGAAATACCACCACGTTGGCGATCAATCGATTTGACTTTACCATCAACTTCACTGATAACTGCTTTCCCTTTAGGGTTTCTAGCTTCAAATAACTCTTGAATACGTGGAAGACCTTGAGTAATATCTGATGCAGAGGCAACACCACCGGTATGGAAGGTTCTCATTGTTAACTGAGTTCCTGGTTCACCAATAGATTGTGCAGCAACAACACCAACAGCTTCTCCGACTTCTACGCGCTTGTTAGTGGCAAGATTTCTACCATAACATTTTGCACAAACACCATTTTCAGAACTACATGTTAAGTTACTTCTAATTTCAACACCTTCGACAGCAGCTTTAATAATAATTTGGCCAATTTCTTCGGTGATTAATTCATTACGTTTTACTAAAACTTGTTTTGTCTTAGGATGTATTACATCTTTACTTGCATAACGACCTACAATACGGTCATATAATGGAACGATTTCTTTTGTGTCATCCATAATTGGTTCCATATAAACACCACGTTCAGTTTCACAATCCTCATCAACAACAATGACATCTTGGCTGACATCAACCAAACGACGTGTCAAATATCCTGATTCAGCAGTCTTTAACGCTGTATCGGTAGAACCTTTTCTCGCACCATGGGTGGAAATAAAGAACTCAGATACGGTTAAGCCTTCTCTAAATGAAGCTTGAACGGGTACTTCAATAATTTCACCCTTAGGGTTATTCATCAGACCACGCATACCAGCGAGCTGAGCAAAGTTTGATGCGTTACCACGAGCACCAGAATCTGACATCATATAAATGTTATTATCGCTATCAAATTCGGCCATTAAGCCCTTCTGAATATCATCACGTGCTTCTTGCCATTGTTTAATAACAAGATCACGACGTTCACGATCAGTAAGCATACCATCTTCATACCACTGTGTAATATCTTCGATGTTTTTATTGGTAATATCGATACGTGCATGTTTTCCTGAATAAACATTGATATCAGCAAACGATACAGTAATACCAGCAACGGTTGAATACTTGAAACCAAGATCCTTAAGTCTGTCTAACATCTTAGATGTTTCACTAATTTGTAGATCCTTGAAGACCTGAGCAATAATTTGTGATAAGAACTTCTTCTTGAATGGAGAAGGTGATACCATCGTATGTATTGCTTCTTTTGGATTAGTTCCCTTTTTAATAAAGTACTTAAGTGGGGTAGTATTTTCCAAATTGACTAGACTTGGTTCATTTAAATATGGGAATGTTGGAGGTAAAATTCTGTTAAAGATTAATTTACCGAGTGTTGTTACTAAATACATATGTTTTTGATCTTCAGTAAATTTTTGATTAATCGATTTTGGATCAATAATAATTCTTGTGTGGAGTCCAATTTCCTGATGTTGATAAGCAAGATATGCTTCATCATAGTGAGCAAAGAAATGTCCTTCATTACGATGCTTGAAGTCATGTTCCTTTTGTTTTTCATCAAGACGGAATCCTTTATATTTGCGGTCTAATCTTTCTTCAATTGTCAAATAGTAATTTCCTAGAACCATATCCTGTGAAGGTGTTACAACAGGCTTACCATCTTTAGGATTTAGGATGTTGTTAGAAGCTAACATTAATAATCTAGCTTCGGCTTGCGCTTCATTAGATAATGGAACGTGGACAGCCATTTGGTCTCCATCAAAGTCAGCGTTAAACGCTGGTGTAACAAGTGGATGCAAACGAATTGCCTTACCATCAATGAGTTTTGGTTCAAATGCTTGAATACCAAGCCTATGAAGTGTTGGTGCACGGTTTAAAAGTACTGGATGTTCTTTAACAACCTTTTCTAAAGCAGCCCAAACATCATCATCCATTCTTTCATACTTGCTATTCGCATTCTTTTTAGAATTTGCATCATTACCTGTTAATGTTTGTAATTCTCTTAATACGAATGGCTTAAACAGAATAATTGCCATTTCTCTTGGAATACCACATTGATACATTTCTAAGTCTGGTCCAACAATAATAACTGAACGACCTGAGTAATCAACACGTTTACCAAGTAGATTTTGTCTGAAACGACCCTGCTTACCACGAAGCATATCAGAAAGTGATTTTAAGTGTCTGTTTCTTTCAACAGCAGCTTTTTTACCACGTTTCGCATTATCAAATAATGCGTCGACGGCTTCTTGAAGCATACGTTTTTCATTCTTAGTAATCAAACGAGGTGCCATTTGTTCTTTTTGTTTTTTCAAACGATTATTACGGTTTAAAATACGACGGTATAAGTCATTTAAATCTGTTGTAGCAAATCTTCCACCATCTAGGGCAACCATAGGTCTTAAATCTGGTGGAATGACTGGAATAACATCCATAACCATCCACTCAGGTTTATTATCTGAATTGTTAAATGCTTCAACAACTTCAAGACGTTTGATGATTCTATCTCTTTTTTGTTTGGAGCTCGTCTTAAGTTTTTTACGCAAAGATTTAACTTCTTTATCTAAATCTAATTCCTGAAGTAATTTCTTAACGGCTTCAGCGCCGGTTAAAGCAGTAAATCTACTACCATATTCTTCAGTTAATGTACTATAATCTTGTTCAGATAGAATCTGTTTTTTAGCAAGTGGTGCTGTTCCTGGATCAGTAACGATATATGATGCATGGTAAACGACTTCTTCAAGTTGCTTCGCTTTAATTCCGAGTAAGATTGCTAGGCGTGATGGAGAATTCTTTAAATACCACGTATGAACAACAGGAGCTTCTAATTCAATGTGTCCCATACGTTCTCTACGAACTTTAGACTCAGTAATTTCAATACCACACTTTTGACAGATTTGGCCCTTATTACCGCTTTGTTTTTTACCACAAGCACATTGATAATCTCTTGTTGGTCCAAAAATACGTTCACAGAACAATCCGCCTTCTTCTGGTTTAGATGTTCTATAGTTAATTGTTTCATGGGTTTTGACTTCGCCATATGACCATTGTCTAATTTCGTCTGGTGATGCCAAACGAATCTTTAAATGGCTATAAGAACGACTGCCATAACCTTTTCTTATGGGTTGAACATGACGATGAATACGTTCTGATAAATCAATATCAAGTAAATCTTCAGTTACTTCTTCAACTATAACTTCAGCTTCAGCTTCGTGAACATGTTCTTTTAATGCATCAAATCCATAAAGTTCTAATATGTTATTAATTTCTTGACGTAAGATCGCATCTTCTTCAAATAAATGATATAGAGTGTGACGATCGAAATCTAAGAATTCTTTTAGATCTTCAATTTTTGCAGATCTTAGAATTTCAACACTTTCTTCACTGATATTTAAATTGTCAAGGTTTCTTGGTAATGCATAACGACGTAAAATTGTTTTGATTTCCTCAAAAGATTCGCCAAGTAACATGTTTAATTCTTTCAAGTTAAATGTATTGAAATCTTCTAATTGATCAATACCTGAAAGTTTAAGGGCCTTTAGAGCATCTTCAGATAACTTTAATGATTCAACGTGTAACGTTAATTTTTCTTTAGCCATCAACGAAATCCTCCTCTAAATTTACTTGGGTTATTATCTACAAGTGACTTCCCAGCTTCATTTTCACCAGTATTTGCATCAATAAGCTCAACATAAAGACCAAGAGCTTGTAATTCTCTAGTTAATACTCTAAATGATTCAGGAATACTTGCTTGTGGAATTGGTTTATCATGCGTAATTGCACTATAAACCTTATTTCTTCCAAGCATATCATCCGATTTAACTGTAAGCATTTCCTGCAAGGTATGTGCAGCACCATAAGCATATAGTGCCCAAACTTCCATTTCACCGAATCTCTGTCCACCATTTTGAGCTTTACCACCCATTGGTTGTTGAGTAACAAGTGTATATGGTCCAACACTTCTAGCGTGTAATTTATCATCGACCATGTGTGAAAGTTTAATCATGTACATGACACCTACAGAAATTCTATTGTCATAAGGTTCTCCAGTACGGCCATCATATAAGAAACGTTTGCCATCTGGTTCAATACCACCTTCAGCCATAATCTTAATTAAGTCATCGTCATCAACACCATCAAAAACTGGCGTTGCAATTTTAACTCCTAAGTTTTTAGCTGCGATACCTAAATGGATTTCTAAAATCTGTCCAATATTCATACGTGATGGAACTCCAAGTGGGTTGAGCATGATATCTACTGGTGTACCATCTTCCATATATGGCATGTCTTCTCTTGGTAGGATCTTAGAAATAACACCCTTATTACCATGACGTCCAGCCATCTTATCACCTTCAGATATTTTTCTCTTTTTAGCAACATAGACACGAATGGATTCATTGACTCCGCTTGGTAAAGCATCGCCATTTTTCTTAGAAAAATATTGAATGGATTGAACAACTCCACCGCCACCGTGAGGGACGCGAAGTGATGAATCTCTATATTCTCTTGATTTTTCACCAATGACTGCATGAATTAATTTTTCAGATGGGCTTGGTTCAAATACACCTTTTGGTGTGATCTTCCCAACTAAAATATCGCCTTCTCCAACTTCCGAACCAGGAATAACAATTCCACGTTCATCAAGGTTCTTCAAGGCATCTAAACCAGCATTTGGAACTTCACGCGTAATTTCTTCGCGTCCTGAACCGGTTTTTAGTTCTCTTGTTTCTATTTCATATTCATCAATGTGTATTGATGTATAGACATCTTCTTTAACTAAATCTTCACTCATGATGATGGCATCTTCATAGTTATAGCCTTCCCATGTCATGAATGCAACTGTAACATTTCTTCCTAATGCCAATTCACCTTTGTCAGTTGATGGTCCATCAGCAAGAATATCACCTTTTTCAACGTATTCTCCAGTTTCAACAATTGGACGTTGCAAAATACAAGTATCCTGGTTGGATCTAAAGAAACGAATTAAATTAAATGCTTTACTATTACCCATACCATAATCGCTTAATGTCTTAGCCATTTCATACGTATAAGGCTTGTTTGGATCATATAAGACATTGTTGCCAACCATAATTTTTTGTTCTGGTTCTGGAGTAATGACTATCTTTGTACCATCAGCATAAGTTACATAACCCGTAACATCACTAACAATAACACTACCTGAGTCTTTTGCTGCACGATATTCAATACCTGTACCAACAATTGGTGATTCAGGTTTAAGTAATGGTACTGCTTGACGCTGCATGTTCGCACCCATTAAGGCACGAGAAGCATCATCATGTTCCAAAAATGGAATCGTAGATGTTGCAACAGATACAATTTGCTTAGGAGATACGTCCATAAAAGTAACTTCTTCAGGGTCAAACATTGAAGTTTCACCGCGGAAACGTCCAATGACTCTTTCAGCAATAATTGTTCCATCTTCATGAAGTTCAGTCGCTGCAGATGCAATGACTTCATCATATTCTTCATCAGCAGTTAAGTATTTGAAGTTTGGTGTTACAACATGTGTCCCTTTAGAACGATCAACAACCAAGTATGGTGTTTGAATAAATCCATATTGGTCGACCTTTCCATAAGTAGCAAGTGAACTGATTAAACCAATAGATGGTCCTTCAGGTGTTTCAATAGGGCATATGCGTCCATAATGGGAGTTGTGAACATCACGAACTTCAACGCCAGCTCTATCTCTAGCAAGACCACCAGTACCCAGTGCAGATACTCTTCTTTTTTGTGTTAATTCAGCAAGTGGATTGATTTGATCCATGAACTGTGAAAGCTGTGAACTTCCGAAGAAGGTTTTAATTGCACCAGCAAGTGGTGTCATATTGATAATATTTGAAGGTGTCGCATCAGCAAATGTTGTTGTCGACATCTTATCTTTAATATTCTTTTCAGCTCTTGCTAAACCAATTCTAAATTGATTCTTTAAGAGTTCGCCGATGAGGCGGAGTCTGCGGTTACCTAAATGGTCAATATCATCAGTTGATCCCAAACCATCATATAAATTCAGATAATAACTCATTGACGCTACAACATCAGATAATGTGACGTGTTCTTTTGCTTCTCTTTGATCATTACCCAAGACTTTGACAGCGTAAATACGGTCAGTTTCTTTATCTTTAACCGTAACTTCAATCATTTCAACGATAACGCCTTCACGTTCTCTTTCTTTTTCGTAAACATCTTTACCAAAGAAATATTTAATTACTTTTTCATCTAAAGATTGACGGTTTCTTCTTAAGATAGCAAGAACTTCTTCTGTAACTTCTGTATTCTTAGAAATGAGTACTTCACCAGTCCGAAGATTTACAATGTTATCTTTCGTAAATAATGCATCTCCACCATCAGGTAGGCGAGTTGCTAAAATTTCACCAGGAGTTTCATTCTGTAACGAATCTTCCTTAGAAATAATTTCTTTTCTTAAAAAGTGACGGTTATCGGATAACATTTGAATGATTTCTTTTGTAATCTTAGTCTTTTCAGTAATAATAACTTCTCCAGTTTCTGGATTGATAATATCAGTTGCTGTATATGTACCTAAAATACGCTTTAAAACGTCTAGCTTTTTATTAAACTTATAACGTCCAACAGCAGCTAAATCATAACGGCGACGTTCAAAAAGACGCATTCTGATAAATTCTCTTGCTGCGTCAGCAGGTACTTTTTCACCTTGTCTTAACTTAGAATAAAGATCAACGATTGCTTCATCTGAATTCTTGGTTTCATCTTTATCAAATGTCGAATCCATATAAACGGATTTTCCAAACACTTCATAAATATCTTTTTTCTTTGATAAGCCTAAAGCACGCATCATCGTGGTCATTGGGACCTTCTTTGAGCGGTCAAGCTTAGCATACATAATATTTTTTGACCCGAGTTCATACTCAATCCAAGCACCACGTGTTGGGATGACTTGAGCCATGTATTTAACTTGGTTTAATTTCTTATCTAATTCACTTGTGAAATATGCTCCAGATGAACGAATAATTTGTGAAACAACAACACGTTCAGCTCCATTAATAACAAAAGTCCCTGACGGAGTCATGAATGGGATTTCACACATGAGTACGACGTTTTCTCGTACTTCGCCTGTGACGGCATTTTCAAGTTTTACACGAGCAGAGAGTTGCTTAGCATAGTTGACGTCTCGTAATTTTGATTCTTGTTCATCATACTTAGGTTCAGAAAGGAAATGTTCCTCAAAATATAATTTTAAATCGCCATTATGTCCTTCAATGGGCGAAATATCTTGCAAAAGTTCTTTAATACCTTCATCTACAAACCATTTAAATGACTTGGTTTGAATCTCGATGAGGTCCGGTAAATCAATGTCATAACGCATTCTAGAATAGTTTCTACGTTCTGCTTTTTTACCGTATTTGACGCTCCGATATCCCATAATCCACACTCCTATCGTATTTGGAAATCATGATTTAATATATAATATTACTGAAATGAAACAATGATTATGCATTTAACAATATTATCATAGTAATTGTAAATAGTCAATGACTTTTTTTACTTTTGAGCAAAAAGAATCCAATAACCATTCTTTTTCTCTATAACCGTACAATTGTGGAAGATTTCCTCCAAATGTAGGACTGAAGAGGGTGCACCTTGTTTCTTCTGAATGACAGCGTACAAAACACCACCTGTACTCAAATTAGAATAAGCTTCATTATATAATTTAAATACGGTTTGCTTACCAGCTCTGATTGGTGGGTTGGTCACAACCACATCAACTTTGATCTTGACATTATCAAATAACTGACTGATTTCTATACAGACATTATCAATTTCATTTTCTTTTTGATTTTTTATCGCCATTTCAATGGCTCTTTCGTTCACATCATAAAGATAAACATGTTTATCTGGATACATTTTTGCTAAACATAATCCGATGGCTCCATAACCACATCCCATGTCAATCACTGTCATTTGAGAATCTTTTAATTTGACAGTTTCGAGTAAGATTCTACTTCCAAAATCAAGTTTATCTCTACTAAATACACCACGATCTGTGAAGAATTTAAAATCGATATTATTGATTTTTGTTTCATAGCTTTTAACTTCATGATCAAGTTTTGAATCGTTTATATAATAATGACTCATAGGTCTCCCTTACACAGCGAAAAAACCCGAGAGTATTTCTCAGGTTGAAAATCGCTAGAATTAGAAACTATTTGATTTCAACAGTTGCACCTGCATCTTGTAACAATGTCTTAAGTGCTTCTGCTTCCTCTTTCTTAATGTTTTCCTTGATAAGTGCATCTGGAGTTTCAGTTAATGTCTTAGCATCAGCTAATCCTAAACCAGTCTTTTCGCGGACGATTTTAATAACTGAAATTTTGTTCGCACCATAAGTCTTAAGAATTACATTGAATTCAGTCTTTTCTTCTTCTTCAGCTGCTAAAGCTGCTGCTGGAGCTGCTGCTACTGCCGTTGGGTCAATACCAAATTCTTCTTTTAATCCATCTACTAATTCTTTGATTTCTAATAAAGTCATTTCTTTAAGCGCTGCAACGAACGCTGCTTTTGTTAATTTAGCCATTTCTCTTTTCCTCCTAATTATTCTTTTTCGCTACTGATCATGTTAAGACCGACCGCTAATTCGCGTATTGGCATCAACATACCTACTGCTAACATTGTCAACAATGTTTCTCTCGATGGCAATGTTGCTAATGCGTTAAGTTGTTCAACGTCTGCTACTTTACCTTCTACAATACCTGCTTGCATTTTAACTACTTTATTGCTCTTTGCAAATTCATAAACGATCTTTGCGGGTGCGACAACGTCTGAATAACTTATTGCCAATGCTTTAGCGCCATAAAATGTATCAGCTAATGCATCAAATCCAGCGGCAATTGAAGCTCTTCTAGAAATGTTGTTTTTATAAACTGTAACTTCACAGTCTGCTTCTCTTAATTGGCGACGTAGTGCTGTGAACTGCGCTACTGTCAAACCAGGATAATCGAAGACAACAACGGTTGTAGCACGTCCAAGCTTTTCACTTAATTCACGTACGGACTCTGCCTTACGTTCGATAACTGCTTTTAGCATGAATATGCCTCCTTCTGAAAAATAAAATCTCTCTCATGCACAAAGACATAAGAGAGAATAATCATTATGATTTTTCACCTCGGTAGGAAATTAAGCGTTAAGCACCTACTGTCTTTGGCCGTTTATTTACTAATTAATTAAGCGTTCTTAAATGATTCTCCATCAATATGAACACCAGGTCCCATACTTGAAGATAATGTGATACTCTTCATATACGTTCCCTTAACTGTTGTCGGTTTGATACGAGCAAGTTGATCGTAAAGTGTTTTAACATTTTCTTTCAGCTGTACTTCTGTGAAAGATACACGACCAACAGGTGCGTGAATGTTTCCTACTTTATCAACACGATATTCGATCTTACCATTTTTAATTTCATGGACTGCTTTTTCAACATCCATGGTGACAGTACCTGTCTTTGGGTTCGGCATTAAGCCTTTGGGCCCTAAGATACGTCCTAATTTACCAAGTTGTCCCATCATATCTGGGGTAGCTACCATGACATCAAAGTCAAACCAACCTCCTGCGATTTTTTGAATGAGTTCTGCTGCGCCTACTTCATCTGCACCAGCTGCTTCAGCTTCTTTAGCTTTTTCACCTTGTGCAATAACTATAACTCTTGAAACTTTACCGGTACCGTGTGGTAAAACGATAGCGCCTCTTAAGTTTTGGTCAGCTTTTCTTGGGTCAAGATTTAAGCGGAACGCTACTTCAACTGTAGCATCAAACTTAACAAATGAGGTTTTTTTGACTAAGCTTACTGCTTCGTCATATGCATACTTTTTTGAGCGATCAATAAGTTTTGCAGCCTCAAGATATTTCTTTCCTCTTTTCATATTCTTCCTCCTAAAATGTGGTCTAGCGGGATATCCTCCCACAATTCAGATAGCTAGCGATCTAAATTAGTCTACTACTGTGATACCCATATTGCGCGCTGTACCCTCAATAATTTTCATTGCTGCTTCTACAGTGTTCGCATTTAAGTCAGGCATCTTTCTTTCTGCAATTTCCTTCACTTGTTCACGAGTGACGGTGGCAACTTTATCTTTTTTAGCATTTGCTGAGCCGAGTTTTATGTTTGCTGCTTTTTTAAGTAAGTCACTTGCTGGTGGGGTTTTTGTAATAAATGAGAATGTACGGTCATCATATACCGAAATTACTACTGGTACTACAAAGCCCATTTGATCTTTTGTTGCTTCGTTAAATTGTGAACAGAATGCTGGTATATTAACCTGTGCTTGACCTAACGCTGGACCGACTGGTGGAGCTGGATTAGCTTTACCTGCTGGAATCTGCAATTTAACTATTTTAACAACTTTTTTTGCCATGAGACGCAACCTCCTTCTTTACATAAGTATGTGGTATGATTTTACTCTTCCACTATGGTGTGCTTTCACACGCGATATTATTCTATCATTAAGGGTATGCTTTGTCAACAAAAAACGATGTTATTTATCTGATTTTAGCGCCAAATGGAAATAGTGCAAGTACTGAGAGTTTAAACCACTGTATTGCAAAAGGAATTCCGATGATGGTTAACGTGAAAAATAATGCAATTCCTAGGTAGCCAATTGCCATCTCCCAACCCACAAAAATCAACCATAATAAATTCATAATTGGATGTTCTGCAAAATCTGATATAACCTCTTGCCCAAAGGGGAATAGGACCAGCCTTGAAAACTTAAAGCATTGTAATCCAAATGGAATTCCAATGATTGTAATAGAGAGTAAAAAGCCCAGTAAAAGCCACAACAGAGCTGCGAGAAATCCACCAAACACAAACCAAACGATATTTCCTATTAATCTCATATTAGTACCTCACTTCTATACTTATATCTTAACATAAAAAAATACTCCTATTAGAAGTATCTTTTATATAAATTAAAATCCACATTCACCGTGGTCATCACAAGCTGCATTTTGATCGCCTTCTTCTAAAGTGCTGAGTGGGTGATCTTCTTCCCAAATTTGTTCTAAAGCACGTGTGAAGTAGTCTTGTTGTTGTGCACCAGAAATACCATATTTTCTGTTTAAAACAAAGAATGGTACGCCTTGAGCACCGATTTGTCTCGATTCTTGTTGTTCTGCCAAAACCTGATCATTATATTGATTCGATTCTAGTACCTTTTTAGCTTCGTTGCCATTAAGTCCTAGTTCACTCACCAATTTATCTAATGTGTCGTAATCAGCAAGATTAAGTCCATCAGTAAAGTAAGCTTTCATAAAACGATTTGTGACTTCGTCTTCTTTACCAAATTGATTAGACCATTTCGCGATGCGATGTGCGTCTAATGTATTTGTCATTTGAATGATGTCATAACGGTAAGTTAAGCCAACTGTTTTTGCATTTTGAGTAAATGAATCAAATCTTTGTTTTGCTCCTTCAGGTGTTGTTCCATGACCTTTTGCAAAACTTTCATATGCTGTTCCCTGCATCACTTTTGGTGCTTGGGGATTTAGCTGATATGCCTTATAGATTACTTCTACTTGATCTTTGTGTTTAAATTCGTTTAGTGCAATTTCAAATCTCTTCTTTCCAATGTAACAAAATGGACAAGCAAAATCCGACCAAATTTCAACTTTCATATCTTTATCCTCCATATATTTCTTTCGCTAGTATAGCACTTTTAAAATAGAAAATCATTAATTTTGCTTTACTTTTTGCATTTATTGAACATTTATTGCAAAAAAGATGATAATTTTTGCATTATTTTGTCTTATCGTACTAAAATGAGTGTGGAGGTGCATATTATGTCTAAGTATCATAGTAAGGATATTTTACATTTTACTGAGCTAACTTTGCTCATTCGAGATTTCAAACGATCCTTAGAATTTTATGTTGATATCTTAGGATTTACATTATTAAATAAAGAATCTCATCTCGCTATTTTATCAGCAAATCAAATAGATCCGCTCATAACATTAATCGAAGATAGAAACGCTATACCCATTGATTTTAATTTGGGCCTTTATCACTTTGCGCTTCTTCTTCCAACCCAAATTGAGTTTGCTAAAATGATTAAGAACCTATCTAAAAAGCACTATCCTGTTTCAGGTATGTCTGATCATGGTGTAAGTGAAGCAATCTATTTAGATGACCCCGATGGAAATGGTATTGAAATCTACTGTGATAAACCTGAAAGTGAGTGGTTAAATGAAAATGACCAACTTGCTATGGTTACAAAAGAACTTGATTTTAATGGAGTCATGTCAGAATTATCGTCTAATGATGTATTTGATAAAATTCCTTCCAATACATTATTAGGACACCTACATTTCTATGTGTCAAATCTTGATGAGGCTAAGTTGTTTTATGCGGACGCACTCGGTTTTGCGCTAACGATGACTTATATGGATACAGCTTTATTCTTATCCGCATCTAAATATCATCATCACTTAGGATTAAATACATGGAACGGTCATGCTCCAATCAATAAGAAGCGTCAAGTTGGTTTGAAGTCTTATGTTTTAAATGTTCCAAAAAATCAACACCGAGATTTGATGAGAAGATTAGCGAATGCTCATATTCCAATATTAGTAGAGAATGGCCAAAAATATATTCTTGATATCCTAAATCAAAAAATATTTATCAAAGCTCAAGAAAAAATAGCGGAAGTCTAGAATGAACTACATTATGTAAAAAGATAAATTAAATAGGACACTTTTATACTAGAGTAAAGGTATAAAAGTGTTTTTTCTTGAAACAGTACACATAAAATTGTGCAAAAAAAACGAGATGTTAACTTCATCTCGTTATCTATAATTTAAAATAGTAATAGTTTACTCATCATCGCTTCTATCTGAATCATTCTCATCATCAGAATGGTCATCATCCTCTTCTTCATGGTCACGATCAACCTTTCTTTCGGATTCATATTCGTATTCATCTTCATCATCTGGCTGAACATAAATCTGATATGATGTTAATCCCGAGATTGCATCAGTCTTAATCTCGACCTTCATTTGACCAGATTCAGCTGTATTAGCAATCATTGTTTGGTATAAAATCTTTAGAATATTCTTATCGTTCTCTTGTTCGTATTTAAATTTGTATGTGCCATAATCCAAACCATTTCGGTACTCAAATTTTATTTCTTGGTTGCCATCTTCATTAGTTATCTTTATTTTATTTTGAGAGGTCACTATACCATTTTCAACAATAGTAATCGTGTATTTACTTTCATCATCTTCTGTTTTATATGTAGATTCTACATAGTTCATAGCATCATTGACTGTTTTAAAATAAATGATCTCATCGGTTTCTTCTACTTCTCTTTTACCTAAAAAATCAAATTGTAATCCCTTATAGAGAAAGATACCTTCAATAGTAAATTGAACATGCTGATCTTTTTCAGTATATGAAACTGTGTTGAAATACAGTACATATTCTATGGGTGTCCCAAGCAAATCTATGGAGGTTAGTATAACTTTAGATGTGTATGCTGGATTGTCAGATGTGACACTTTCAGTCAAAATACCCTGATTTTGTCCAGTTACCGTTTCAATCATTCCTAAAAATGGCTCTATTGTTGTTACTGTTTCAATTGATGAGAGGACAGTTATCATGCTTAGAGCTCGTGTATAGGTGAGTGTTGTTGGTGTGAATTGGCTCATTAAGGTTGCGGTAGATACAGCAGATACTGATAATGTCGATTGGTAAGCACTATCCGCATATGGATTAATGGTGATTTCACTTGGCTTATTATTCAATAAATTGAACCCAAGAACTACCATTGCTAAAATAAATACAGTAGATAATGTCATTTTGAAACTCAATAATAATTTAGAGGTAGGGGTTTTTTCATTTCTCATGATGATGTTTTGTTTTTCAGTAAAAAGAACATTCCAATCAACATTCATCTTTTGATTTGGGACGTGTGATTCAATATTAGATTTTAATATTGCTTTTATTTTATATTTCTTCATCATCGTTTCCTCTAACTCTTCTGAGTTTTCTCATCGCATTTTGATAAATCCATAAAACTGTACCCAGTGGTTTATCTAATAATTTTGCAATTTCGCGGTGCCGCATTTCTTCTACTACTTTGAGTAAAACAATTAACCGTTCGTCCTCATTTAATAGATCCATCATTTGCGTAAACGAATCCAGCTCATCAGGCCTGGGTTCCTTACTGAAAATCGTATGATGATTCTCTTCTGAATTTAGGCTAACAGTTAACTTGTGCTTTCGGTAATAATCAATAGAATGATGATGCGCAATTTGAAGCAACCAATTCAAGAAGTTTGTGTTTTCTTGATATTGATGTATAGAAGCGAGCATTTTCATATATACTTCTTGCATAATATCTTCAGATATAACATGACTTTTCATGATGGCGAAAATAACAGAATATACCGCATTTTTTGTCTTAGTATATATATATTCAAATGCTTCTTCATCTTTGTTTTTAATTCTATCAATATATGTTTGTTCGATTATCATCAAAAGGCTCCTCAAGTTGATTTATGATTGGAGAAAATAATCCCCAATCATATCTTACCATTAGATTTATTCTTAGTGTAATTTATGCTTTGTCTTGATAATAATTAGTTTGTTGTAGCACCTGAAACTTCATCGCTTAAAGAATCTTGTGTTTGATCTTGTTGATCTGTAGTATCATCGGTTTCACTCTCATCATCTGCATCATCACTATCATCACCATCATCATGTTGAGAAGATCTTTCAGATTCATGTTCATACGCATCTTCATGATCAGGTTCTACATAAAGTTGATAGCTTGTAACATTTGTAAGTTCATCAACTATAACTTGAACACTTATCTTTCCAGAAGTTTCTGTTCCATCAATTAAAGTCTGATATTTAATTTTTAAAACATTAATTCCATTTTCAACTTCATATTTAAATTTATATTCACTGTAATTGGTTCCTTGAGTATATTCTAATTTGATAGATGTTTCTCCATCTTCAGATTCAACTTTCACTTTACTTTCAGTAATAACTATTCCATTTTCAACAACTTTTAGAGAAAACTTCTTTTCGTTACCTTCAATTTTGTATTGTGAAAGGACATAATTATTTTCATCAAGATATGATTTAAATGAAATTTTTTCTTCTCCATCTTCAATTTCTTTACGTCCAGTAATTTGATATTCAACTGTGCCAATTAAAAGAATGCCATTAATTTCATATTGAGTTTCAGCTTCGTCTGTAGGTTCGGTCACATCATCGCTTGGAAGCAAAACGGTATTATAGTACATTGTATATAGCATAGGATTATTTAGTAAATCATATACTGTAAACTCAGTTTTTGTTTCATATAATGGATTGTCTGATACGGTAGTTACAACGTTTAATCCATTATTCTCTGCCAACAAAGTTTCAAACATTTCTAAATACGGTTCAACTTGATCAATTGTTAGATCTGGAGTTTCCGTACTCAATGTTGTCGTAAGTTGTGTCGCTGTTGATAAAGGTTGTGTTTCATTAGCGCTTAGCAATACCGATGTGGAGATTGCTGAAAATGAAAACACTTGTTCATCTGATGAAAACTCGAATGCACTTGATAATGCTGTTAAACCTGAACAAGCTGCTAAACTTATTGTGATAAATAGTAACATAGAACCTAATAATATTTTTTTCATTTTGCTTTCCTCTTTTTCTTCTATCTATTAGGTAAACGTATGTCGACGTCATTTTTATTGGTGGAAAATTATAATAAGTGCATTTTTATTCAATATGCACCTTACGTAATGGTCTTTTTCTTTGCTCTTGAAAATAATAAAAAAAGTAGACTCATTTTTAATTGTCTACTTTTTGGAGGTCACTTCAAGCAACCGTTTTTATTATAATTCTTTGATTTGATTAGCATTAAACTCAGTTGGTGTTGCACGTCCAAATAAATCAAGATCAACAACCAATTTTTCTTGATCATTATCCACATCAACAACTTCACCCTTGAGCCCTATCCATGTACCATCAATAACTTCAACCACTTTACCAAGTAAATGATCATATGTAGGTTTGCTGATAACGCCAATCTTTAATAAAATCTGATTAATTTCATCTGGAGCAAGTGGAACTGGTTTTGTTCCTCCACCTGATGAACCTAAAAATCCCGTAACACGTGGCGTATTTCTGACAACAAACCATGATTCGTCAGTAACCATCATTTCTACGAAAACATACCCTGGAAAGAGTTGTTTAATCTTTTCTTTTTCTTTGCCGTCAGCCTTTTTTTCAATGACGGTTTCTTCGGGAACAATAATTCTGAAAATAAAATCAGACATCCCCATACTTTCAACGCGTCGTTCCAAGTCAACTTTGACGGCATTCTCATAACCTGAGTAGGTTTGAATAATATACCATCTAACAGCTTGACTCATAGAATGCCACCTAGTAAACGAATAATTAATATATCATATAACAATAGCATACCTGTCAAAATGATTAAGAAGATCAAAACGCGTACTGAATGATCTAAAAACTTGGTCCATGATGGCCAAGTAATTTTCTTTATTTCGGGAATTGCTGGTAAAAAGAATGGATAGATTACTAAAATAAGTCCAAATACGGAAATAGCAAATAGCACCCATGCAAAAATGATACCGTTATTACCTTGTCCTAAAATTGGAAAATTTTCGTTAATCTGTAAAAGTGTACTTCCGCTGATAATCATTAATGATAATGCACCAGATAAAGTTGCCAAAACACCTAGAAGTAGGTTCTCCCATTTATACTCGGTTGTCAGTACTTCTAATAATTTACTTTTTTGTTCATCTGGTTTTTGTCTGATTGCCATAATAGCCTCCTATTTGCTTTCCTTATGAATCGTATGCTTATTACATTTGGGGCAATATTTGCTTACCTCAATACGTTGTTTTTGAGTATCTTTATTCTTCGTTGCTGTATAATTTCTGCTCAAGCATTCCGAACACACTAATATTATTTTTTCACGCATTAAAAAACCACCTTTTGTGGTCATTAGCAAGTGTATTTTAACACTTAAAAATGACTTAGTCAACTGTATATTATATTATATCATAATTTTATATTTTTCTTTGATTCTAAAAATCGTATTATAGATTTGTTTTTTTGAATAACCGGTCTTCAATAAAATATCCGAAACAGAGTATCTTTCAATAAAGTAGAGCGTATGAATTTGATTTTCTAGTATTGAAGAAAATATAATTTCATCAGGTTCTTCTTCAATATATGAAACACCCTTGCAAAAATCAGTGTTTTCATATAAATGATAATCAGGCAAACTCTTTTTCATTTTATAAAGTTTTCTTTTCAAAATAAGCTCAAAATATTTTGTAAAACTTTTATTCCTTGATTCATTAAATGATTTTATGGCTTTGTGAAGCATAAGTATACCTTCCTGATGAAAGTCATCATGCTCCTTGACATCAACATTTAATAAATGGACTTGTTTCCAGATGAATTTATGATACTTTTTGAACATGAATTCCATCGCATGGTCATCTTGTTCATTTTGGATGAGATAAACCAGTTCATAATCATTCATCACATAGCGCATATTATTTGATTGCCTTATACATCATGAGTGCTGCAGCAACACTAACATTGAGTGAGTTTATTTTTCCGAACATTGGAATTTTAACCAACATATCGCAATTTTGTTTCACTAAAGGTCTTATACCTTCGCCTTCATTTCCCAAAACGATTGCTAGTGAGAGATCTAAAGGCATATCATCGAATGTTTGATCAGTTGCTCCATCAGTACCAATCACCCATATATTATGTTCTTTGAGTTTGAGTATTGCTTGATTGATATTAGATACCTGTATTACAGGAACATGTTCAATTGCACCGGAAGAAACCTTTGCTACAGTTGCGTTGAGCGGAACCTGGCCTTTTTTACTCAAGATTAGCCCATCAAGTTGAACAGCTTCAGCGGTTCTGATGATTGCACCTAGGTTGTGAGGATCTTCAATCCCGTCTAAGATAAGAAATCGTTGTATCTTCGTCTGATCAATCATTTTATCTAATGATTTAAACTCATAGGCTTTAACATCAGCAACAATACCTTGATGAACAGCATTTTGAGTCATTTGATTCAACTCCCCTTTAGGTACTTTGAAAAATTCCATACCTTTATCCTTTAAAAAATTAAGATAATGGTAATCAGAAAATTTTTCATCTATATATAATTTATAGATAGGTCTATTTGTGAAAATTGCTTCTTTTATTACATTTTTTCCATATACGATCATGATTTATCCCTCCGGGTTTATTCTATCAAAATTAAAAAATGAAATCAGAAAATATTTTGAAAAATTTCTTAATAAAAGGGCGTGTGTACGCCCTTTAATCATTGCATATCAGCTAGCTTGTTTAATACTGATCGAATAAATATTTTTGTCCATCCATATAAATTGGATAGAATATACATTAATGGGAATGTTGCTTGAGCTAATACAACTAAGAGTAAGATTTGTGGAACTGTTAATGGTGTAACCTGATAAATATCTTGACGATAAAACGGTGCAAAATCAAAGAAGTATGGAATAAACGTTATCGATAGGAAGAATACACTCACCATAAATGTGAACAATGCTCTCCGCATCTTATTAAATGGTGTAGATACTCTAAACAACACAGTCAGTGATACAACAGTTGCTGAAATTACGATCAAAGTAGAAACGACAACACTGTCCATTCCTAATGATCTTTCAAAACCAAAGATAATTAAACTATTAATCATAACCACTAAAGCACCAGGTAAAGCCGCTTTAAGGATATTCCATAAGAACCGTCCTTTAACGAGTTTATTATTAGATTCAAGAGCTAAGAAGAATGACGGAATACCAATAACAAGATAATCAATTAAAACAAGCTGACTTGGTTGAATTGGATAATATCCATTCCTCACGATAGCTATAATGGCAAGTAAGAATGAAAAAATTGTTTTTGTCAGGAATAATGTTGAAACGCGTTGAACATTATTTATGACTCGTCGACCTTCACTAACAACTTTAGGCATTGATGAGAAATTAGAATCTAACAAGACTAGATGCGAAACATTTCTTGCTGCTTCACTACCTGAAGCCATTGCAATTGATGTATCTGCTTCTTTTAATGCAAGAATATCATTAACACCATCACCTGTCATTGCAACAGTGCGTCCATTGTTTTTCATTGATTCAATCAAAAGTTTCTTTTGTTGTGGAGAAACTCTTCCAAAAACAGTATATCTAGAAGCTGAACGAACAACTTCCTTATCTTGCATGCCTTCTAAACTAATATATTTATCAGCATTTGTTATACCAGCACGTTGTGATATACGTGAAACTGTTGCAGGATTATCCCCCGATATAACTTTGACATCAACATTATGTGATTTGAAATATTCAATCGTTTCAATCGCATCAGGTCTAATCGTATCCTCAATCATAATTAAAGCGATTGGAACAATCTTTCCTTCGACCTTGGTTTCATTGATGTTTCCTGATGAATGAGCAACAACTAAGACTCGATATCCTTCTGCCGATTGTTTATCGACTTCTCTTTCAATAGTGCTATAAGATTCTTTGATAACAAATTCAGGTGCTCCTAAAACAAATGTACCATAGCGATCAAACTGAACCGCACTAAATTTTCTGGAACTTGAAAATGCAATAAGTTGTTTATGTCTTAGTCTCTTGGCCGTGCCAAATCTTTCAGCAAGCGCATCAGAAGTCAAGTTTTGATCGTTTTGAGCATTAATCATTGCTGAAACGATATTTTTCAAGGCTAAGCCTGATTCATTTTTATATTCAATAATGCTTTTTACAGTCATTGTACCATCTGTGATGGTTCCTGTCTTATCGAGACATAATGTATCAACTCGAGCAAGCATTTCAATACAATATAATTCTTGAACCAACGTATTATTTTGTGCAAGTCTAATAACCCCAACTGCTAATGCCATAGAAGTTAATAAGAATAAACCCGAAGGAATCATCCCAATCATTGCTCCAGCAGTTTGTCTAACCATCAGTGAAAACTCATCACTTGCGAGTTTTTGTGCAAGTGTAAAAGTTGGATCCCAACTGGTTGATGTCCACATCAAATAAAGTAGTATAGCAGCAAGTGGTAAAATCAACACACCAACAACACGAATAATAATCTTTAATGATCCGAGCAAATCAGACTGAGGTTTCTTATATCTTTTTGCTTGATTCGTAAGTTTTTGGATGTAGATATCTTTACCAACAGCGGTTGCTTGTGAATAACAAGAGCCCGAAACTACAAAACTACCGGAATAAAGGGTGTCGCCTTTTTTCTTGATAATTGGATCAGATTCACCAGTTAATAAAGATTCGTCAACTTCAATTGATCCTTGTCTGACAACTGAGTCAGCAGGAATTTGCTTTCCTGAACTTAAAAATAAGATATCATCAATAACAACATCATGAACAGCAATTTCAAATTCGTCAGAATCTCTAATAACAATTGCTGTTGGAGCTGATAATAATGAAAGTTTATCAATTGTTTTTTTAGCTCTTACTTCTTGGATGATACCAATAGTAATATTGGCAGTAATAACACCCATAAAAAATAAATTTGAAATAGATGCTCTTACTAAAATCAATGCTGTTGCAATTGCAAAATTTAAAAAATTAAAGAACGTAAATATATTTGCTGAAACAATTTTTGGAATACTCTTACTACTACCAGAATCGACGATATTAGCAAGACCCGCCATTAAACGAAGTTCTACTTCATCAGTCGATAGACCTAGTTCAACATTAGGATTATATCTTTCAACAACAATATCATCTCTACTCTTAACTCTATCTTTAACATTAAGACTTTCTTTAGGTTCGTCATCAAGTGGAACATGAAGTCCTAAAGGATCGCCTTTCATTTGGACGAGTTCTTCTTTAATGATGGTTTTTGGACCTTTTTGTTTTTTTGGTTTGGAGACTTCTATATTTTGGTTATCATTATCCGCATCAATAAGAGCTTTAAGATCATCATTAGATGATTTTGTATTCGCTTTTTTAACTGTTTTTTCCATCGAAATCTCCTTTCTCTATATAGATAAGTGCATGCTCAATCAATTGATTGGCACGATTTATATCATTTAAATATAACGATCCTATCAATGCTTCAAATCCTGTTGCTAAATGATATGTTTTCGCATCAATATTTTTACGACCTGGTCCGCTTGCATTTCTGCCACGCTTAAATAGATAAAATTCATCTTCATTAATTAATGATTGTTCAATGAAATAGGTCATAATTTTTGCTTGTGCTAACCCCGAAGTAAATCTAATGGCTTGTTTGTGCAAGTCATTGACATGAGTTAGTTTTTTATCAATAAGGTACATGCGTACTTTAAGTTCATAGTATGCATCTCCGATATACGCTAGTGTTAATCCGTTCAAATTTACATCCATCCCTGCTCTGTAAGCTCAGATCTAAGTTGGTCAGCGCGCATAAAATCTTTATTACTGCGTGCTTGTTCCCAATCGCGATAAAGATTGAGTGTACTTTCTGTCATTTTATAAATAGGCATAATACCCAATACTTCTAAAATTTCTTTAGCAGTTTGATATAACTTGCCTAACATTACTGAATCTTTTTCTTTGTTCATTAATTTGATAATTTCATAAATTAGTGTCATTACATTAGGAATATTAAAATCATCATTCATAAGCATTTTAAACTGTTCTATATATTCATCAATAACTTGTGGTTTTCTCAAATTGTCTAAAGACATAGTTAAAAATGCTTTCTTTAATGCACGTTCTATTTTATCATATTCTTTTGAAAACTGCACCATTAAGTCATCTGTATAATGAATTGGTTGTCTATAATGATGTCCCACCGTCAACAATCTAAATGCTAGCGGGTCAAAGGTTGTAATCAAATCTTTTACTAATGAAATATTACCCAAAGACTTACTCATCTTAACTTGATTAACATCAAGTCTACCAACATGCATCCAATAGCGCGCCAAATGATGATGGTCGTGAACAACAGTCTGAGCAATCTCGTTTTCATGGTGCGGAAATTTTAAATCTGTTCCTCCACCGTGAATATCAATTTCTCCACCAAAAATCTCATGGTTCATAACAGCACACTCAGTATGCCATCCTGGTCTTCCCAATCCCCACGGACTTATAAATGTTAATCCTTCATCAGATGATTTCCAAATGCTAAAGTCTCTAGGATCTTCTTTCCCATCTTCTAAAGTGATTCGCACACCTTGGTTAAGCTCATCCATATTTTGTTTGCTTAAGATACCATAATCTTGAACTTTTCCAACCCTGAAATAAACACCACTTGAGAGTACATAAGCATAACCCTGATCAATCAAGTCTTGAATATAACTCACCATTTCTGGAATAAATTCTGTTGCTCTTGGCATTAAATCAGGTAATGCGCTCCCAAGAGCCATTGCCATGTCGATAAAGTTTTTTGTATATAAATCTGTTAATTCAGTTTCTTTAAGTTTAAGTTCTTTTGCTTTTTCAATAATCTTATCATCAACATCTGTGATGTTAGATACAAATTGAACTTGATATCCAAGATACTTTAAGTATCTTTTAACAACGTCAAAAAAGATAACCGGTCTGGCATTACCCAAATGAATGTCACTATAAACTGTAGGTCCGCAGACGTACATTGTGACCCGATTTTTTCTAATTGTTTCAAAAGGTTCAATTTTAGAAGTTAGGGAATTATATAGTTTGAGCATATGTTGCCCTCCTCTTTGTTTTATTATAGTGGAAATTATTGAAAATAACAAGAAAACTCACAGACTTTTGCATATTTTAAGGAAATAGGCTTTATCAAAAGATAAACCACACTTTTCAGCATGGCTTTTTCTTATATTTTTCTAAGTTCCTTTAGTATTTTAACCATTGCCCAAGTATCTTGTTTACAATACTCCAACAGATCCTTATAGGTCTGTTTAAAGGTTTGCTCATCCATTGATGGAAATCTAGCATACGCAACTAGCGCTTCGTTTCCATTACCAATGCCTAAGTCTTTGTAAGATAAATCACTAAAGACGGGTAATACTTTCTTAATTGAAAATGAGCCATTGAGATCATCATGATAAAAATTAATTGTCTTGGCAATATCTTCATCAAATCCCAATGCTTGATACAGCTTCTTATTTCCTTTGAGCAAATGCATCAAATCAAATAATCGGTCACCCATATCAAGTAATCTTTCTCTGTATTCTGGATATATTTCAGCCATTTCTTTAAGTCTAGTTTGCTCGAATGATTGGTTATAAACCATAATTGATCCACCATCAGGTTTAATGATATTAAGCATATGTTCAACTAAATCTTTTCTTAAATCAATATGTTTGGTAGCAATATAGCTATCATTGTCTTTATCCTTATCACAAACATTTGGAGAATGCTCTATGTGTATTGAATATTGAAATAGGGATTGGCTGTATGATTTTTCTCCCTTGAATCTTGGTAGAGGACAAGGAAAAGTTTCAAAATCCAAATGATAAATGGGGTATTTTAATGCTTCAATACCCTTCCTAATCTTTTCGATATGAAAATAAGGTTCCTCTGTTTCCATGACGTTTCTTTGAATGATATTGTTTTCTCTTTCTAACCAAGAAAATGGAATGTCTAAGGCACTCACATACCCATCGTTAATCAAATCATATTGTTCATGTTTTTCTCTATCTTCATCTTTAAAACCAAAATGAGATCCAATATATGCAAAAATACTATTTTTATTTGGAATATCTTTAAAACAAATTGGATAAAACTTGCATTGTCTCGAATCATTTTTCTGACAATGTCGCCCCAAATCAACTTGATTAGCGTTCATTGTGTCAAGTCTTTCAATGACGATATCAACATCGTTTTCAATGATTGGCATCATAGATTCAGTAAGGCTTGTGACATCGATTAAGACGGTTAGATTATCTCCATAAATGAGTTCATTCTTCTCGTTATAAAGCCCTTCATGAATATATTCACTATTTAAGACAACTAAGTAATATTTAATCTTTTTATTTGTTTTTAAGCCATGTTCGAGCACAAATCTCTGATAGGATATATCATAAACGTAACGCCCTTCTTTGCTTAATCTGTCTCTGAGTTTTGAAACTTTTTTTTCATAGTCTTGATTGATATCTCCGAAAAGGTCCTCTTGTAACATTAAAATACCTTCTGGACTATATTCAAAGACGTGAGATTTTTCATTATCATCATTTTTATATGTTAAATCGAGAAACTTTTTACTCGTGGTTGCTTTAACTTCAAAGATACGAACATAGCTGTCGTCTTCTTGAAATCCATCTAAGAAACAATAGAACCGAAACCCTTCATATTCATATTCAAAACGTTTTTGTTGATAGGTATCCAAACTATAGGTTACCTGTCCATGAAACCTTTTCTGAATTGCCTTCCCACTTAAAACCTCTATTTGATTATAATAGGGTAACATCGTATCCATTTGAACATCAGGTTGTTCTAATAAATCGTTATCTTCCTCATCATACATCGAATCTAATAAGATAGATTTTTTGGCTCTATTTTCTTCACCTATCAAGTCTTCAAGTTCTATGTCATCGGTAAAAGAGACAATCGCTTTGTCTTTTTCTCTCTGTAATTCATCCAGTGCAGGATATCTATTACATCTGATATAATTGATAAATCTAGTCTTTGAAATATGCATAGGCTTCACCACCTTCATTATATCACTTTCTCTAAACAATAAAAACATGCATTAAATCTACACATACTATCGTCTATTTGAACCAATATTTCTCCAACAAAAAAGCCTTGAATCAACTTAATTAGTTGGATATATCAAGGCTCTTATTGGTTTACAAATTGTTATTAATACTATTGGTTAATTATTGAAGTACTGAATCAAATTCTGTTTGAATCCAATCACTTGTGAAAAAATCAGCCATTTCAGCTAAAATACAAACTGGTGATGGATCAGATGCAACCTCAGATACAGCGTTAATCATGAGACTTTCATCACCACATCTTCCAACTAATTGTTGAACTGTAGTATTTGTACCACCAAATGTTTGAGATGCTTTTAGATTTACATCATCTGAGACGGTTATATCAATCGTTTGGAGATTTCCATAACGAACAACTTGTTCGTTAATCTTATATCGTGATCCGAAATATCCAATTACTCCACCAACAAAGAATGCTTTATTAACATCAGCTTCATTGTCATTCTTCTCGTGAGTTAACGTGATTGAACCATGATAGAAAGCATTAATGATATTACTGCTAGCAAAACCAGCAAGACCACCAACATAAACTGCATAATTACCAGAAGTTGTATCTACTGCAGTGCCAAAATCAAGATCGACATTGATATCGCTGGAACTTGTAATATTTTCAACCGATTTACTCTTATTGATTGCATGATGATCACCAATGACACCACCAATGTTAATTGATACATCTTTATTCTTAACTAAATTACCTTCTAAATTAAATATGATGCTTGCATTTGTCTTAACTTCCTTAAGTGTTGCATCATCAGATAATAAAGCAACAGCTCCACCCATTTTAATCTTTCCATAAGATGTTGCTAGTAATTCAATACTTGTGTTATCAACAGTAACGGCTGTCATACTACCTTTAAATTCACCAACGACAGCTCCAACATAAGCTTGAACTGTACTTGAAGATGAATAATTGATTTCGCTATTTGTAATTGTAATATTTTCAATGTTTGCATTTGAACTAGATACATAACCTGCTAAAATACCCACTCTTGATGACGTATTCATATGGAGTGGTGCTGCTGCTGTACCAATATGCATTTGATCGATTACAAGATTTTTGATTGTTCCTGATGATACATATCCAAAAAGACCTGTATAGGTAGCCATAACACTATAGGTAACATTAGATATAGTATATCCCTGTCCATCAAATATTCCAGAAAAAGATGCAGAAAATGGTGATGAAAACGATACACCTGTAAAATCTAGGTTGTTATCTAAAACATAATTTCCAGAACGATTACTATCCATGTCTAAAAACTGCTCTGTCGTCGTAATGTGAATGGTTTCAGCAGATAATAATGTGTATGAAGCTGTACCGATTAAAACAGCATCTCTACCGACAGTAGCATATACTTCTACCGTGTACTTTAAGGAATTATCTAGACCAGTAAATGAAATATTTTGGTATTCTGCCTCTTCATAGAGGTCTTTATTATTAGCGAGTGTATCATCGGGTTTAAGCAACTTAACACTAATAGTCCCGGTAATCTCATTGTTTGGATCATTTACTTCTATAGATAATACAATTGATGTTTGTGATACGTCAACATCATAGAATGTTGCTGTAATATCTGTTTTCGTTTGACATCCTGCAAGTAATACAAGAACAAATATTCCGAAAACAATTCCTATTAATTTTTTCATGATTCACCTCTTAGTTTTGTCATTGTTTGCTGTAATCTGTTTAATACGATTTGTCTGCCTAATAAAGCCAAGGAAACAGGCAAACTCGGGCCATGCATATCACCTGTAGTTGCAATTCTGAGTCCCATAAACAGTGGTTTTCCTTTTACCAATGTATCTTGACTCGTTTTTTTAATTAATTGTTCAATGATCTCAGATGAAAAATCACTGGATTCTAAGTTGTCATAAAATGCTTGAAGCACTGCTAAGCTTTGGTTTTCAACCAAAAACTGATATGCTTCTTCATTTAATGTGAATGTTTGATGGAAAAATGCTTGATATAATTCAACAATTTCGCCAATGTGCGTCATGCGATCCTGGAAAATACTAACTAATAATAATAACCACTCTTCGCTTTTGATAACAATATTTGCTTTGTCTAAGAAGGGTTTACTTCTTTCAGCAAGTTCTTCATGAGTAAGTTTTTTGATGTACTTACTATTCACATAAGCTAACTTTTCTTTGTCAAACATTGCAGGTGCTTTAGATAACCTGTCCGGATCAAACTGTTTAATTATTTCTTCTTTGGTCAATATTTCTTTATTACCATTCGGTGACCAACCTAAAAGTGAAATGAAATTAAACATTGCTTCAGGTAAATATCCCATTGATGCATATTCAGAAATGAATTGAATGACATTTTGATCGCGTTTACTCAACTTTTTCTTATGCTCATTAACAATGATTGTCATATGTCCAAAAATAGGGATATCCCAATTAAATGCTTGATAAACCATCATTTGTTTTGGCGTGTTGGTTATATGTTCTTCGCCTCTTAAAACATGCGTTATTTCCATGAGATGATCATCAATAACGACTGCAAAATTATAGGTTGGAATGCCATTATCTTTCATGATAATCCAGTCTTCCACATCTTTGCTGCTGAATTTCAATTCTCCACGCACTAAATCATTGAAGACATAATCAACATCCTCAGGAACTTTAAATCTAATCGCGTATTTTTCGCTATTTTCTCTATAATCTTTATATGCGAGTCCTTGTTCAAGCAACTCATTTGCATACTTGGTATATAGTTCAAGTCTTTCTAATTGTCGGTAGGGCCCATAAGCCCCTCCTAAATCAGGAGATTCGTTCCATTCAAGACCTAACCAATTCAAATAATTGAGTTGAGAGGCTTCTCCGCCTTTAACATTTCTAGCAACATCTGTATCTTCAATACGTACAATAAAATCGCCGCCAAAATGACGTGCGAATAAATAATTGAATAATGCACTTCTTGCATTGCCTATATGAAGTAGTCCCGTAGGACTTGGCGCATATCTAACGCGTACTTTTTTCATAATTAAACACATCCTTATTTGCACCTAATATTATACGATATAATCCCAGATTAAACAATGTTTAAATGAATTTAGTCATATTTCAGAGAACCTGTATACCCAATAGACTTTAAATAAACATTAATTTGTTTTCTATTTTTAAAAACAATAACCTTATCTTTATATTTTTCCTTGTAGAGTTTAAACAATGCTTTTGATTCTTTAGTTCTACCTTTGAATAATATCCACCATATGAAACTCAAATCTAATTTTTCTTTGCATCCATCAGCAATTGTATCTCTATTTTGGTTATTATATTTGATTCTTCTAATTATTGCCCCATATAAACACTTAAACCGGTTGAAATCGAAAATGAAGAGTTGATCACATAAATCAAATCTTTCATTTGCATATTTACGATATAGACCATCACTAATCCAATTTTCTTGTTTAATGAATGTTTGGATTTCATTTTCTACTGATAATTTGTCTCTTCTTGACCAATTAGGACCAAAAAAGATTCGGTCTATATGTAATACTGGTAATTGATAATGTTCTGCAAGTCTTTTTGCAAAAGTTGATTTTCCTGAACTAGAATGTCCAACAACAAGTATTTTCATATAAGCTCCTTAGTCATCTTCAAAAGCAATCAGTAAATTGCCTGTAATTTTTTTTGAATCCCCATGTTTTACAAATATCATGGTAATTAAGGATAAAACGATAAAGAATGCTGCGTATGGAAACAAGATTAATCTTCCATAATGATCCATCAAAATACCAGAGAATATTGGGGTAAAGATTTGAGCTGTCATAGAAGCTACATAATAATACCCTGTATATCGTCCAACATCACCACGGCTCATTTCAACAACCATGACATATGTATTAATTGAAATCATTGTTAAGCCCACCCCTGAAAATGCAATAATCGTTGCTGTTAACCAAGGTTGATTTTCATGCAAGAACACAACACTTGCCATAGCTGATGCTAGAATGATCATGCCTAGCATAACTGTCTTTTTTCGACCAAACCACATCGACAAAAGCCCAATAGGAAGAATCATAATCACGACAAATACTTGAGCAATAATAAATGGAAAATCATAAAAATTTAGATTTAACACTTTGGGTAAATAATCAGCAATTTTAGACATCACTGCGTTATATCCAGCAAACAATAAAAAGATGGATGCTAATAGAAAGTAAAGTGAAACTCTTCTTCTTAAAGTCATTTGTGGTGTTGATTCAGTTTTACTATAAACCCCTCTATTAAGCTCTAATTTCTCCATGATGCCATTTTTTTCATCGACTAGTTTTGGTTCTTTAACTTTCCAAAGAAATACACCCAAAGTTAAGAGCATCATACAACCAATGAAAATATAAACAAAAACATGATTATCATAATTGTTTTTATTAATACCGCTGAGCATGATAACATAAACAGCAAGAATACCTCCAAAAGCACCCATTAAAGTAATAATAGCGTTCGCTTTACTTCTCAATGGTTTGATGGTTATATCAGGCATCAGTGCAACTGCGGGTGATCTAAAAATAGTCATAGAGATCAAAGCGACAAATAAAATGGCAGCAAAAATGATCAAATTTGTAATATCACCAGAAGTTACCTCCCAAGCTCTTTGACTTAAATAATTGTAATATATATCTTTAATGCTAGATAGTTCTCTAGCGTCCAAACGATTTGAATCATTTTCAAGGATACTTATCATAGGATCTTTTATATTATTCTTCCAACTAGTAAACTGTTGAAAACTAATATTACCTACTTGATAACTTTCTTCCCTTTCATCAGTCATATTACTGATGACAAGATACCAGTGACTTGTTTCATTTACGTCTGCTAAAGAATCAAAAGCAACATTATAATGATCTTCAATAATATCGGTTGCTTTAATATCTAATGTTTGAACACTGTCTGTATACGCTAAAGCCATAAAGGCAAAAGCTGCCAATATAGTCCCTACAATGATATAAGGGGTTCTTCGTCCAAGTTTATTGTTGCTCTTATCGGATAAAGCACCAAATAATGGCAACAAAATAACCGCCATTACATTATCGAATGCCATGACGATACCTGACCATGTTTGGTTTAAACCAAACTTGTCTATGAGTGTTCGTGCAATTAATAAATCATATGATTGCCAAAACATGGAAATGATGAAAAAGATTAAACCTACATAAATCGTATTCCGATAGTTTAACTTCATAGATTGACCCCTTCAGAAGTTTTCATTTCCATTATATCACGATAAAAAAAGAAAGGGACCCAAATGGGTCCCAATGTTTTAACGTTTTGAGAACTGTGATGCTTTTCTTGCTTTTTTCAAACCATACTTTTTACGTTCCTTAGAACGTGGGTCACGAGTTACGAGACCAGCTGGTTTCAATATTGCACGCAATTCTGGATTGATTTCCATGAGTGCACGAGTGATACCTAAGCGGATTGCTCCAGCTTGACCTGTTAAACCGCCACCATAGACGTTAACAGAAATATCATATTTGCCTTCACTTTCAGTTAAAACAAGAGGTTGAGTAACATCTAAACGAGTTGCTGCTGATGGAATGTATTCTTCAAATTCACGTCCATTAATTATAAATAGACCTTTACCATTTGTTAAAATAACTCTTGCAATAGACTTCTTCCGACGTCCTGTTCCTAAATATTGTACTTTTTCTTTTGTCGCCATTTCTTATACCTCCAATACTTCTGGTTGTTGTGCAGCATGCTTATGTTCAGGTCCTTCATATACAAAGAGTTTCTTTGACATTTGTGAACCTAAAGTAGTATGTGGCAACATACCGATGATTGCTTTTTCAACCATACGTGTTGGGAATTTAGCCATGACATTTTTTGCTGGAGTCGCAGTAAGACCACCATTATAGCCAGAATGACTATAATACATTTTCTTATCCCATTTTTTTCCAGTTAATTTAATTTTTTCTGCATTAACGACGATTACATAATCACCATTGTCTACATGTGGAGTGTAGGTTGGTTTATGCTTTCCCTTTAAAACAGATGCAACTTCAGTAGCCAAACGGCCTAAAGTTTTGTTTTCTGCGTCTACTACATACCATTTACGAGTAATAGTAGATGCGTTTGCCATAAATGATTTCATTTTGTGATTCTCCTTATATTCTTATTTGTGAAATAAGGGCTGTGGAATTTAAATATTTAAAACGTACCTATCATATATTACTATATAGATAGTCAAATGTCAACTGTATTATGTATGAATTTATGCAAATATTCGAGTTAATGATGTGTTTAAAAAAGGATTTATATTTTATTGTGTTATTCATGGGAAAAAATAAAAAATGGAAACATAATTTTGTTTCCATTATCTCTATGTTATTGTGGTTATATTTTTTTTATTTAAGAGAAGAATCTCTAATAAAAGCGCAGTTACAATCGCACCTGCAACAAGTGCAATAATAAATCCCCACCAATTTTCCATGATGAAAATAACAAAGATTCCTCCATGAGGTGCGGCTAGTGATGTTTCAAAAAATCCGATAAGTGCACCAGCAATTGCACTCCCTGCAATAATCGCAGGAAGAACCGCTTTAGGTTCTGCATGAGCAAACGGAATGGCTCCTTCAGTTACGAAAGTAGCTCCCATCATCCAATTAGATTTTCCAAGTTTGATTTGTTCTTCAGTAAATCTTTTCTTAAATATGAGTGTTGCTAATGCTATTCCCAAAGGAGGTGTCATACCCCCTGCCATGACGGCAGCCATTAAAATTGAAGAGACACCACCAGTAATCGATGCAACTCCAAATAAATAAGCAATTTTATTGATTGGGCCACCCATATCAATGGCCATCATACCTCCTGCAATGAAACAAATAATAATTGCTAGAGGTCCAGTTAAACCATCGAAAAAGCCTTGTAAACCATTTGATATTGGCCCTATGATAATATTCACACCTAACATCGAAAAGGAGGTGATAAGCGTCCCTAAGATAGGCAGGATGAAAATTGCTTTGAGACTAGTGAGTGATGCTGGTAACTTCGCAAAGATCTTAATAAGAATGAGCATAAAGTAGCCAGCTAAGAACCCTCCGATGAGCGCACCAATAAATCCACTATCCCCTGTTGTAGCAAGTGCTCCAGCTAAAAATCCTGGAACTAAACCAGGACGATCTGCAATTGAATAAGCAATAAATCCACTCAAGACTGGTAACATGAAACTCATAACTAGATGTCCTGTATCATTAAACCATGCTGCAATAGCTGTTCCTGAACCAAAATCAATTGCTCCAGAATTGCTAGCATCAAAAATAAACGAAAGCGCAATAAAAATACCTCCCGCAACAACAAACGGGAGCATGTGGCTGACGCCACTCATCATATTTTTATATATGTTTAATCTTTTCTTCATAAATACCTCTAAATCAGATTAACCTTGATATATCTTATATAATCCATCCATGGCATCTTGAATAAGTTTTTTAGGATTTCTTATTGCTTCACCTACACTGACTTCAATGAGCGGTTTGCCAATGAAACGATTCATCTCAACTGAAACATCAGCTGCAATGATCACTGCATCACATGAGTCAATATCTGCCTTTGTTAATCGCTGTTCTGTTCCCATGGCTCCATTGGTTTCAACAATTATTTGAATTGGATATTCATGGGCTGTTTTTTCAAGCATTTCAGCAGCCATGTACGTATGTGCAATACCTGTGGGGCATGCAGTTACTGCAATTATTTTAAACATTTTTATGTCTTATCTATCGCTTTTAAAATCTTTAGAACTTCTTCTTTTGTTTTCGCTTCTAATAATTGCTCTCTAAATTCCTCATGAATCAAATTACGCGATAAAAGCGCTAAAGCTTGTAGGTGAGTATTTGCTCCAACTTCAGGCATAGCAATTAAAAAGAATAATTCTGCTGGATCTCCATCTAAACTTTCATATTCGATACCATTAACAGATTTACCAAAGACTAGGGATGGTTTAGTAACATACTTTGATTTTGTATGGGGAATAGCTATCTTAAATCCAATGCCTGTTGATCCTAGTGCTTCTCTTTCGTAAACATCTTCAATAAAGAGTTTTAAATCTGAGATACGCTTGTTATCTAATAAGATATTTGAAAGTTCTTTTATCACTTGATCCTTAGATTTAGCCTCGAGACTAAGTTTGATGAGTGGAAGGTCGATTAATTCGCTGATTTTCATGTGTGAATCTCCTTTATTTTGATTTTGTTTTGGTATAACTTAAGTGTTTCCTGTGATGCAAGACCTTCACTAAATACTGTGGCTGAACCACAAATTGCTGCATTTAAATAAGCCTTTTTTGAATCTTGATGTTCTAAATAGGATTTAATAAACCCAGCAACCATTGAGTCTCCTGCGCCAGTTGTATCGATTGCGTGACCGTGAACAAGAGATGCCCTGTAAACAACTTTTGAATCAATGAAGAGTGAACCTTTAGACCCCATTGAAATCATAACATTTTGTGCACCTAGTTCAATCAATTTTTTTCCATAAAATATCATATCATTCATGGATTGAATTTTAATGTCAAAATAATCTTCGAGTTCTGCTAGATTCGGTTTTATCAATAAAGGTTTGAAATGAATGAGTTCCATGAGTTCTTTACCCGGAATATCCATAACAAATTTAATTCCTTTTTGTTGACAAACGCTTGCAATCTTAACATAAGTATTTTCTTGTCCATAGCATGCGCTACCAGAACAAATCAATAGATCGTCTTGTGAAAGTTTTTCAATTTTTTTGAGTATTTTTTCAAAATCTTGATTTGAGATCACAGGTCCTGATGGATTCACTTCAGTTTCTTTAAATCCGTGATTGAGCTTCAGATTAATTCGTGTTGTTCCCAAAATATCTATAAAATCCAGTTTTATCAATCTATATTGGTTTAAATCCGATTTTATGAATTCTCCAGAGAAACCACCTAGAAATCCAGTGGCTACAGTGGGTACACCTAAATTATTAAGGACAACAGAAACATTGATACCTTTGCCACCCGCGCGAAAGTAGGCTTTTTCTGCTCGATTTAATTGATTAGTTTCTAAAGATTTCAGTCTAAGAATATAATCCACGGCGGGATTGAGTGTACACGTGTAAATCATAGAACATTCTCCTTTTTGTTGAAATGCATAGATGATATGTATACAACCTTATTATATCAATTATATGAATGCTTTTCCATATTTACTAGCATGAAATCAAGTTCATCTTCATAAAAAGCTTAAAAGACCTCAAATGAGGTCTTTTATGCGATTATTTTACGTTTGAAATTTCCAAATATGTTCTTTACTGATCTTGTTACGATAAGTAATAGTGAAAACAATAACAGCAATCACTCTTTCAATTTCGGGATATATTTTATTTTTAAATAACTCAGATTGAACCCATGTTCTTAATTTATTCATTCTGATCTTTTAATATTTCTTCCAGCTTCTTCGCTGAATCATAACGTTCAAATAAAACTTCTGCCTTACCCAATATCTGTTCTGGATAATTACCAAATGTCGCTAATGATTCAAAACTCAAGTCATCTAATCCAATTTGTTGTGCAATCTTTAATGATGTTTCTGGTGTAAAAGGCTGAAGTGCGATTGCAATATGTCTAATTGTTTCTAATAGATGATAAAGGACGTGATCAAGAATTTCTTGTTTTTCGGGATTCTTAAATAATACCCATGGTTCGGAAACATCAATATATTTATTAGCAAATCTTGCAAGCTTGACGATTTCTTCCAAGGCATCAGCAACCTTAAGTTCATCCATATGATTTCTAATTTGTGATAACAAGAAAGAACACTTTTCTTTTAGACTTAATTCAAAAGGTTCATCTAGTATCACTTTTTTAACGACACCTTCTCTATACTTATGTGCCATACCGATTGTGCGGTTAACGAGATTTCCAATCGTATTCGCTAAATCACTATTATTTCTTTCAATAAGCAGTTCATAAGTAATATTGCCATCTTGTGCGAAAGGTATTTCGTGAAGCACATAATATCTGACAGTATCCACACCAAAATAACGAACAAGATCATCTGTATACATAACGTTACCCACAGATTTACTCATCTTACTTTTATTTACTAGAACCCAAGGATGTCCAAAAACCTGTTTAGGCAATTCTAATCCTAAAGCCATTAAAATGATTGGCCAATAAATCGTATGAAATCTTAAAATGTCTTTACCAATCAAATGAACATCAGCAGGCCAGTACTTAGAAAATTCAAGTGAGTTTGGTTGATCAGGATGGTAATTTAGACCCGTAATATAATTGCTTAAAGCATCAATCCACACATAAACAATATGTCCTTCATCAAATTCAACAGGAATCCCCCATGTAAAGGATGTTCTAGATACTGATAGATCTGGGAGTGGTTCTTTGAGGAAATTTTGAATCATTTCATTTCTTCTCGATTCAGGTTCGATGAACTCGGGATGCTCTTCTATGTGCTTAATAAGCAGCTCTTGATAAGGTGCAAGTTTTAAAAAGTATGCTGCTTCTTTTGTCCACACTGGAATATCCCCATTAGGGGTTTTTCCATCGACAATATCTTTTTCTAAGACAAATGCTTCTTCAGCAATTGAATACCAACCTTCATACTCTCCTAAGTAAATATCACCTTGATCGTAGAGTTTTTTGAAGATTGCTTGAACAGACTTAATGTGTCTTTCATCGGTTGTTCTAACAAATTGATCATAACTAATATTAACCTTTTGATAAATTCTTTTTATTTCTGATGAAATATAATCTACGTAAGTCTTCGGAGAAAGCTCATTTGCTTGAGCTCTACTTTCTATTTTTTGTCCATGTTCATCTGTTCCTGTTTGAAAAAAGACGTCATAGCCATCTAATCTTTTAAATCTGACAATAGCATCAGCTAAAATAGCCTCATAAACATTTCCTATATGAGGAATCGCTGAAGCATATGCAATTGCTGTTGTTAAATAATATGTTTTTTCCATTTCCATTACCTCCTAAAAAATATAAAATCGCCCTTAAAAAAATCTAAGGACGAAAATTTCGCGGTACCACCTTAGTTCTAGCAATGCTAGCACTCAAAATCCTTAACGCGGACATACGTTTTGGTCTACCTATCGACCAAAAGGCTCGAAAACCACGTTCATTTGATTTAGGGTTCATTTTCACCAAACATGAACTCTCTAGACGCTAAAATCAAACTACTCTTTTTCTCATTGCCTATAATAATCTTATTATATATGAAATCAACTAAAAATCAAGTCTTTTTATTGTCAATCTTATATTCTTGATATACTTCACTTTTTGGGATGTGTCTTTGTTTTGAAACTTGTTTCATCGCATCCTTTTCATTCATACCGGATTTGATGAGTCTTTTTGTATGTTCAGTTATCGATTCATCGAACTCCATTTGTATTTCATAATCTCCTTCGATAACTATTACATATTCCCCCTTTGGATTATGTTCCATCTCTATTGCCTTATCGAGTGATGTTCTAATAATTGTTTCAAACATTTTCGTAAGTTCTCTTGCTAGAGCAATATTTCTATTACCTAGAATTTGATAAATAGTCTTTAATGTTTTTAAAACTCTTAATGGAGACTCGTAGATGACAAGTGTTTCTTTTCTTCCTTTATATGGTTCCAGAATATTTTTCATTTCAGATTGTTTTCTTGGTAGAAAACCAACAAAAGTAAAAGGTTGAATGATAAGGCCCGTTGTTACAAGAGCCGCTAAAATTGCACTTGGTCCAGGAATAGAGACGACATAATATCCGGATTCTATTACTTTTTTAATGATTTCATATCCGGGATCATTAATTCCGGGTGTGCCAGCATCACTAATTAATGCAATATTTTTCTTTTCCTCTAAAAGGGATATAATTTGAGATTCCTTTTCCTCTTTATTAAATTCATGATAACTCATCATCGGTTTTTTTATGTTATAGTGATTTAACAAAACTGAGGATATTCTAGTATCCTCAGCTAAAATTATATCTACTTGATTGAGTATTTCTATTGCCCGATATGTGATATCTTTTAAATTACCTATGGGTGTTGAAACGACATAAAGTGTAGGTTTGGGCTCCTTAAAGCTCTTCTGCATTAGTGACCGACAACTCTCTTTGCACGTTCTCTTAAATCTCTTTCAGTGTAGACCAATCTCATTAATTGCTTTTTCTTTGTTTCATCAATCTTGAATTCAAGACGTAATTCTTCTAAAAAATCGTGTTCAAGGGTATTGTAAAAATCATCTGACATCGTAACCTTCATTAAATTCAAATAAACAATGTTTTTTATTTTTTTATGAACAGATTTGAAGAAATGAATCGTTTCTGGCAGTTTTTTGCTCAAGGCAAACTGATACTCCTCAACAATATGATCTCCTACTTCAGCAAGCATCATATTTAATAATCTCTGTTCTAATTCACTAGGTTTTCCATCAACAGAGACCATGTGCATCGCTAAATCAAGAAATTTTAATTTTTCTTTTCTATTTAATACGCTTAGTAACATAAGATTTCCCTCCATATATATCAACAACTTCGTTCGTTAGAACATGCTTTTCATAGTATAAGATAAGCGGTGGTTCAACCTTCATACCTGGTTGTCCGTTTTTTATTGCTTCAATTAATACATGATTTGGATTTGCGTTAAGATAAGGATGAACAAACCGGATGCGTTTAATCTCAAGAGCGAATTGATTCATTACCTCAACAATCTCAGCGAAGCGATCAGGCCTGTGAATCATGAAAAAATGTCCACCGAATTTTAATGTTTTTGAAACTGATTCAATCAGCTCTTTTAGTGATAACATCACTTCGTGGCGTGCAATTTGATCCTCTTCACTTTCATTAACGTTGCCGTTTTCTGTGATTCTGAAGAATGGAGGATTGCTAATAACCACATCCAAATCTTTTAAATCAGTTGATCTGACATCTTGATGTATGCATGATAGTTGATCAGTAAGATGATTTAATTCAATATTGTGCACTGCTTGCAAATATCGATCCTCTTGAATTTCTATTCCGATGATTTTTGCTTTTGTTTTTTTACTCATATATAGAATTAATGCTCCAGCACCAGTACCAAAATCTGCAATCACTTTTGAACGTGCTGGTATCTTAATAAAATCAGCTAACAAGATAGTATCTAAATTAAAAGCTTGTCTAGATTTTTGTTCAATCCATAGATTGGTACCCAATAATGTTCTAAGCATGATTTATTCGCGTGTAATTCCTGCGAGTGGCAACCATTCTGTTTTCCCACTCTCTGCATTTTTCACTTTAATCTTCTGACCTATGATGTTGAGTTCAACAACAGTTGCTGTTCCGTTTTCTGTTTCCACTTTTTCCTTTAGATCTGGAAGCAATGCCTTTAATTCAGTATATACATTATCCTCATACTTAATGCAACATAATAATTTGCCACAAACACCGGAAATCTTTTGTGGGTTTAGCGCAATATTTTGATTCTTTGCCATTTTGATTGAAACAGCCTCAAATTCACCGATAAATGTTGTGCAGCATAAAATCAAGCCACATGGTCCGATACCACCAATCATTTTTGCAGCATCTCTAGGTCCAATTTGTCTTAATTCAATACGTGTATGATAAATTTCACTTAAATCTCTAACCAGGTTTCTAAAATCAACGCGAGTTTCAGATTCAAAGTAAATCAGCAGTCTTTTTCTATCAAGTGTATATTCAGCACCTAAGACCTTGATTTCTAGATCGTTTTGAACGGCCAGTATTTTCGCTTTTTCAATAACACCCACTTCAAGTGTTTGGTTGTATTGGTCTTCTTTGATATCGCCTTCATTAGCTTTTCTGATAATAGGTTTAAGTTCACTTGTTAATTCTGATTCTTCAATTTCTTTAAATAAATAAACTTTGCCTATTTCAATACCACGCGTTGTTTCAACAACAACTAAGTTGCTGATTTCTATTTCTAAATCTCCATAGGAGAAGTAATATTTTTTTCCTGCTTCTTTAAATTGTACTAATGCAACTTTCACTTTCTCACCTCATCTTTTCTAACATGTTAGATAATTGGTCGAGCGCGAGCTCGAGATTAATATAATAGGTTTGTTTCTGTAAAATCTCTTGAATTTGTTCAATCAGTTTTTCAATATCTAAAATCTGCATTTGATTTGATTGAATTTGAATTTGTTCTTTAAGAAATGTGAACATAATATCTTGATGTGCTCTATAATGGATTAAATCTAAGAAATATAATAAGATTAACTCCAAAAAGTTCATGAAAAATTCTCTATCTTGAATAATAAATCGCCCATGCTTTACAAAATACAATGGAAACGATATATCTTTATCAGCCCAGTGAATAATGATTTCTTGAATGAAATTAACCATCTCAAGAAAATTAGGATTTTCAGCTAGTAAAATTGCTTCATCGATGTTTTTTGTCAAATAGGGAGCTAAGACTGCAACCCGTTCATCGATACCTAAATTAATCAACTCAAGTTCTAAATCTTTTTCGTCAATACTTTTTAGATACAAAACCTGGCTGCGTGAAATGATGGTTCTCATGACATCATCAATATTATCAGTTAATAAGAAACCGTAAACACTGTGACTCAGTGGTTCTTCCATAAATTTAAGTAAACTATTAGCCGCACTACTTCCTATTTTTTCAATATTCTTAATGACATATATTCTAGGGCCACTAACTAATGCTGTTTTAGAAAACTCAGCTTGAAGTGCTAAAATTTGTTCTTTTTTAATAGACAAACCATCGGGTTCTATAACCATCATATTAGCAATCTTGCGTTCGGCAATTTGTTGTTTGAGATGCGATGTATCTTCGCGATTTTGGCTAAGAATCATAAAAGCAACTTCTTCTACTAATTGAGATTTCCCACTGCCTTTAGGACCGCTGATCAAATAGAGATGTGCAAGTCTATTTTTTAAGATTGTTTGTTGAAAAAAATACTGTGCCTGTTTCATATACTTTCCTTGATTTTAGATATGATTTGTTCTTTAATCTTTTCAATTGACTGCGTTCCATCGATTGTCACGATTCGATTGGGATACATTTTAGCAATTTTTTGATATCCTTCTCTTACTCGTTGATGGAAGATGACGGTTTCTTGATCGAGACGATCATATTTTGACCGATTGGAAATCCGAGACATCCCTACCAATGGATCTAAATCAATATAAAAAGTTAATTCTGGCATGTGATAAGTTGCATATTGGTTAATATTTAACACGAAATCAAAACCTAAATCTCTTGCATATGCTTGATAAGCCAGTGAACTATCTAAATAACGATCACATAAAACAATTTTGTTTTCTGCTAAGGCGGGTAAAATTATTTCATCAAGATGTTGTGCTCTTGCTGCAGCCAAAAGAAGAGCCTCTGTATTAGGGGTTACACCCTTGTACTTAGGATTTAAGATAACATCGCGTATGGCCTCTGCAATCATGCTTCCGCCAGGTTCTCTTGAGGTTAAAACATCATAATCTCTTTTGAGAATATCAGCAATATCTTTAATTAGTGTTGTTTTCCCGGTGCCTTCGCCACCTTCAAAAGTAATGAACATTTGCACTCTCCTTATGAGTTTATTATAGCATGCTAATAGTAGATTTTGACTAAAAATAATCCTCTCGCTTGAGCAGTTTTTCCAGCTAAAGACCTATCGTTTGTTTCGAATATTTTTTTAATGGTGTCAGGATCTTTCTTACCAATCCCAATTTCAATTAATGTTCCCATCATTGAACGCACCATATATTTTAAGAAACTACTACCATGAAAGGTGAAACTATAGTGTTTTTTTGTTTCTTTAATCTCCACACGATAAATAGTCTTTGCAGTGGTTCTGTCTTGAACATATTGAGAAAATCCCTTAAAATCATGTGTTCCTACAAAATCATTAATAACCTTTTTTACAGGTTCAATATCAAAATTTTTGATATATACTTCATAATTTTTGGTAAATGCAGTACTTGGTTTTTTCGCAATGACATATTTATATATTTTTGATTTCGCACTATGTCTTGCATGAAAATCAGATTTCACTTTTTTAATTTTTTTGATTCTTATATCTAATGGCAACCTATCATTAACACGAAGCCATGTTTGTTCATCGATATCTAGGTCACTATCAAAATGAAATACTTGTCCAATCGCGTGAACGCCTTTGTCAGTTCTTCCCGCACTATATATTTTAATATCAGTTTGCGTCATTATGCTAAATGATTTTTCAATAACCTCTTGAATACCCAATCCGTTATTTTGTCTTTGAAATCCATGATAAACTGATCCGTCATAACTAACTATAGCAAGATACCTCATGAAATCACCTTAGAATAAATGATTAATCCCAAAATAACAATCGCCATTACAAGACTTAATATATCAACAAATCCAATCGTATATTGATCAATTCTTGTTCTTTTCGCACCAATGATATATCCGCGAACTTCCATTGCATTTCCCAAATCTTCAGCTCGTTTAAACGAGATAACAAATACAGGAATTAATAAAGAGATGATTTGAACGACCTTATCTTTAAGTTTGCTTTCCTTGAAATCGACTCCTCTAGATGCTTGAGCTTTCATTATTTTTTCTGTTTCACCTAACAATGTTGGAATATATCTTAATGTCAACGATAGCATCATAGCAATCACATCAACGGGTACTTTAATAACTTTTAAAGGCTTAAGCAAAGATTCAATTCCGTAATTTAAATCAGTGGTCATCGTTGTAAAGGTTAACAATGAAGTCATAATAATGACATTCGTAATTCTTACAAAGATAAACCCAGCTCTCATGAGCCCTTCATCATAGATATATAATGTATAACTTGTAAAGCCAACATATGGAAGTGAGGCTTGTATAAAAAACACCATAAATGCTGCAAAAAAGAAATATAGAATGCGTGTTTTTATATATTTTTTGGACCAATTATAAAAGATTAAAAATAAGATGATTCCAACAATACTCGTTAGAGATATATACATAGGAATCGGATCAAAAACAAGTGAGCCTGTTTTGACATAAAAGAGTTGAATGAAAAAAGTGAATGTTAATAAAAAGACAATAGGGCGAAGCCCATTTAAAACTTTACGCATTGGAATACCAGAGGATGCGGTTAAAATCATGATTCCAACAAAAATGATAAGCATTGTAATCAAAGGAATCGCACTCACTGAAATAGGAATCAAAAAGGTCCCTACTAAAAGGATAACCAAACTAAGCAATTTAATTCTCGGATCAAGTTTATGTAACCAAGAGTTTCCCGGAATAAATTGACCAATCGTAATATTATTCATGAGATACCTCCTTTAAGTAACTTAAAAGAGAATCAAAATCATATTTCGGTTGATATGAAATTCCCACGTTTTTTTCTAGATATTTCAATATCTTAAGCGGCGTTGGTAAATCCAAATGAAATGAATCAAAATCAGGATGCTCAAAAAGTTTTTCTTTTGTTCCATCAAAGACCAAAAGTCCTTCTTTTAAAACAATTACACGTTTTGCAAACTCTGAAACTAAATCCATATCATGCGAAATAAGAATAATTGTTTTATTTTCTTTTTCATGTAATTCTTTAAATATTGCCATAAGATCTCTTCTACCCTTAGGATCTAATCCTCTAGTAGGTTCATCTAAAACAAGGATTTCTGGTTCCATAGCAAGAATACCAGCTATTGCAACTCTACGCATTTGACCACCACTGATTCTAAATGGTGATTGCTCATAAAGCGATTCATCAATACCAACAATCTTTGCTGCTTTTTTAGCCATTTCTGTGGCTTGTGCTTCAGTTGACTTGAAATTTTTAGGTCCGAACATAATATCTTTTAAAATTGTTTCTTCAAATAATTGGTATTCAGGAAATTGAAAAACTAGACCAACTTTTTGACGAAGATAATTAATCTTTTCTTTCTTCTTGGGTGGAAGGTTTTGCCCAAAAACAACAACATTTCCGCTGTTCGGTAACAACAATGCATTCATATGTTGGACAAGTGTAGATTTTCCAGATCCTGTCTGACCTATGATTGCTATGAACTCGCCCTTTTCATCGATATTTAAATTAATATGTTGAATGGCGTCATAATTAACTTTTAGGCCTTTATAAGCATAGCTTACATCTTTGAATTGAATGCCCATAGCGCCTCCAATATCTTTTTATCAATGTGATCATCCTTGATTGCTTCATTGTAAAGACTCAGCTCAAATGGAAGCTCCAAATGAGATGACTTTAAAAGATCTTCCTGTTTGAAAACTTCTTTTGGAGTACCTTCTAAAATGACTTGCCCTTCTTTGAGTACGATTAAATAATCGCTTTGTGCAGCAAATGATAATTCATGAGTTATTGTAATAATTGTCTTATTTAAATCTTTGTTTAGTATCTTAATTAAATTTATGATTTCTTGAGTTCCTTCAGGATCTAACATAGAAGTTGCTTCATCTAGAATCATAATATCTTGTTCCATTGCCAAAGCGCCTGCAATAGCAACTCTTTGCTTCTGTCCTCCTGATAACTGGTGTGGTTCTTTACTTAGAAATTCTTCCATTCCTACCAAAGAAGCATAGTGGTGAATCTTTTCAACCATTTCATCGTGAGGGATTTGCTGATTTTCTAGACCAAAAGCAATATCATGCTTTACAGTTACACCAACAAATTGATTATCTGGATTTTGAAAAACAATACCAATTTTTTTACGTATCTCGGCAATGTGTTCTTCATTCAAAATTAATCCGTCGATATAAATTTCTCCAGTTGCTGGCGCTAGTAATCCGACTAAAAGTTTCGATAATGTCGATTTTCCTGAACCATTGTGTCCTAAAATGGATACCCAAGTTCCCTTGGATATCGCTAAATTTACATGGCTCAACGCTTCATCAATACCATTATATGAAAAGCTTAAATCGCTTACTTTTATCATGAAATTCACCTACATTTCGTACCTTAACATTATATCACGTTAAAAAGATATTAGAAAGACAACTGTCCATAAATTTTGGGTTTTCACTTAGTGAAGTGTTATTTATAGGATGTCTACACATAATTTGCTTAAATATTCATTTTCAATGTAAATAATTAGCATTTTTCTAATTAATTCTTTATAATAGACGTGAACATAAGACAGAGGTGAAAATATATGGTATTTAATTTTACAACGGACAATTTTGAAAAAGAAGTATTGCAGAGTGATGTTCCGGTTTTGGTCGATTTTTGGGCAACTTGGTGTAGTCCATGTTTGAGAGTTACACCAATTTTAGAAGATCTTGTTAAAGAAACTGGTGTCTTATTTAAAGTTGGAAAACTTGATGTAGATGCGGAATATGAAATTGCTGATCAATTTGACATTATGAGTATTCCTACAATGGTTGTTTTTAAAAATGGAAAAGTCCATCAATCAATGATTGGTGTCCAATCTAAAGCAACACTTAAGAAAATGTTGGAAGCATGAAAAAAGTTATAATTATTGGATATGGTCCAGCAGGTGTTACTGCAGCTCTATATCTAAAAAGAGCTGGTCTTCATCCACTGGTTATCGGTAAAGATTTAGGAGCACTTGAAGGATACGATGATTTAGTGGAAAACTATTACGGATTTCCTGAACCCGTTGTGGGTAGCAAACTTATCGCTTCCGGAGTTCAACAAGCGAAAAATTTGGGTGTCGATATCATTACTGATTCAGTCATCTCATTAAAACAAAATGAATCGGGATTTACACTAACAACTACAAAAGATTCTTTTGAATCAGAAACAGTTTTACTCGCTACCGGAAAAACGAGACAAACCTTAAATATACCGGGTTTTACTAAATTTAGAGGAAAAGGTATTAGTTTATGTGCTACTTGCGATGGCTACTTCTATCGGAAGAAAAAACTAGCTATTGTAGGCTGTGGTGCATATATGGAACATGAACTTGAATACCTCAATAGGATTTCAAATGATGTTACAGTATTTACACATGGCAACGACTTAACATGCAAAATAGATAATCCAGTTGTGTCTGGAAAAATTATTGGCTTTAAGGGTGCTGAGAAAATCACTCACATCGTTACTGATGATGGTGAATACCCAATTAATGGCGTCTTTATTGCACTAGGGATTCCCAGTTCAATTGATTTCGCATCACAACTCGGAGTTGTTGTTGAAAAAAATAATATTGCTGTTGATGAGAATTATCAAACCAATATTGAAGGTTTATTTGCAGCAGGGGATATCATCGGTGGAAAACTACAAATTACAAAGTCAGTTTATGATGGTATGCAAGCAGCAGATGCAATTTATAACTATTTAAAAAATGAGTCTAAAAAAGCCTAGTTAAGAGATTAACAAGGCTTTTTTTTATTATACTATTCTAAAGTTTTGTATCATCTAAATTTCTAAGAAAGCTCGGATTGGTTTAACGATTTTTTTAACTGTGCCTTTTTTAAATGGGTTTTTTAGGTTTGCTGATTCAATTAAACCAAGAAAACTTGATAGACAAAATGGTGTTATTAATTATTTTTGATGACATCTATTAATTCCTTAATAATGGTTGCTTTATAATCCGCTTCAGGTGATTTTTTTGCATCACCAACTGCAAAGGCAAACATACCTGCTCTTTTTGCTGCAATTATACCCGCTTCTGCATCTTCAATAACCAGGCAATCTTGATTATTCATCTTTAGTTTGGTTGCTGCAGTTAAAAATATATCTGGAGCTGGTTTACTATTTTTTACGTCATTACCATCGGCTATTGCATCAAAACTGCCAATTAATTTTATTTGCTTTAAAATGAGTTTTGTATTTTTAGATGAAGAACCAATAGCAACTTTGATGCTCATCTGTTTCAAATCTGATAATACTTCTAAAACACCTGGCAAGATGAAAGTCTCATCAAGCTTTCTAAGAGATTCAACATAATAATCATTCTTAATCTTTGCTAGACTCACCTTTTCACTTTCTGTGTAGGGTTTTTTTGATTTTTCTAAAATAATATTAAGAGATTCCATTCTTGAAACCCCTCTTAGACGATGATTAATGGAGTGATCAAACGATATATTTTCTTGATCGGCCATATATTTCCATGCTTTATAATGAAATTCATCAGTACTTACTATAACCCCGTCTAAATCAAAGATGACTGCTTTAATCATTTTTTTCCTCCTTTATAATCAATTATGCTTTCATTTTAGAAAAGATAATTGCAGACTTGTTTATTATAAAATAGATCATCGGTACTGTTAATACCAAATTAATTCCAATTAAAATGAGTGCTATTGAATTAAATGACATCATATCACTTAGCCAAGAATAAACAAGTCCACTTAGAGCAATAAATGTAAATCCACCAAAGATACCCAATAATGCAGTCACACTTTGTTTAACAACCTCAGCTTCATTTACAAAATCAAACTTTGGTAGCAGCATATTCATTATCGCATCAAATGCTGAAATAAGAACTGCAAAGACAACAATTAATACGATTAATATCAGTTGTGTGACTATGCTAAAACCAATTGAGATACCAAATAAGAGAATACTGATTGCTGCAATTGGAACAATTAATAAGAGATTAAACGCAATCTTAGAATAAACAATTGTTTCTGCTTTAATTGGGAGGCTTTTTAAAATCCAAAAGTTCTTCCCCTCGAGTGAAAGACTAATTGCTGGAGTATAGGTCATTGCCACAGTAAAACCTATTAAAACAAGTATAAGTACTTCAACGTCCAATCCAGTACCTATCATTTCTCCTAAATAACTTTCGATTTGACTTTGATAAAATAAACTTGCAATTGAAAGAAAAATTAAGATAACCGGACCGAATCCTGCATTGATTGCATAAATTGTTGAACTTAAAAACTTCTTAAATTCTTTTTGAACCAATGTAACTAATACCGATTTTTCCTGATACTTAAGCTGTTTATTATTCTTTCTGATATTAGATTTAATACCTTTTTGATTAGTTCTTTGAACCAATCCTTGAATACTAAACATAAAGATTACGAAAGCTATGGAGTGAGTGCTAATTAAAAGTCCTAAATTAAGAAAACTATGTTCATTAATCGCAGTTATAAACCACTTAAATGGTGGATAAGCATTACCGATTCCTGAAAATAAATTGATTTGCCCTGTAAGAGGATTAACACTTGTTTCGTTGATTGAAAATGAGAACATGAAAATACCAATCATTATCACAAAAATCAATATGATGGAGATTAGTTTGCTTCTTCTAAATTTCGAGGTGACCATTGCAACAAGTAATGATAAAAATGACATCACAATAATAGGAGCTAAAGGAACAAATAAGAATGCTACTAAAAAGAAAATTATGCTTAGTATATTAAAACCTGTCCAGTAAAAGTATGAAAACACAATAGGTAATGTTAAGATAAAAGCTGATATATATAACATGACCATCATGACTGTCATCTTCGCAAATAAAACAGTTCTTGGATGTATAGGTAGAGGTGCTAATATATCGTAGTCTTTATAGTAAAATAAGTATCCACTAGCTCGAAATAACACAATCATAATTGATAGTCCTATAGAGTAAATGGTGATGAAGCTCAGTAGAATTTCTGGCTGACCCATCCCATTAAGTATTCTTCCTAAATCAAAAAACAAATAGCCAAAAGAACCCAGAAAAACAACAATTGCATAGATTAATGCAAGTCCAACAAGTATAGCTTTTGTTTTAGATCGTTTCAAATCAAATCCCAGTAGTCGCTTAAATGAGAAATTCTCTTTGAAGAATAATTTGATTAATTGTTTATACATTATGATTCGTTTGCGATTTCCATAAAGACAGTTTCTAAGGACTCATTCAAGATGATATCTGCTGTATTGCCTTCAGCAATGATTTTCCCCTGTCTGATAATGGCTACCTTATTACATAGTTTTTCAACAACTTCTAAAACATGAGTTGAGAAAAAGATTGATACTCCGCGACTACAAATATCTTTAAATATTTCTTTTAATTGAAAACTTGCTTTTGGATCAAGGCCAACAAAGGGTTCATCCAATAATAATAGTTGTGGCTTATGGATGAGCGCACCAATAATAACTAATTTTTGCTTCATCCCATGTGAATATGAATTGATTGGATTATTTAGTACGTCGATAATCTCAAATAAGGTCGCATATTTATCAATTTCTAATGATCTTGTCTTGTTATCCAATTTAAATACATCAGAAATAAATTCTAAGTATTGAATACCCGTTAGGGATTCATAGATATCAGGGTTATCTGGAATATATGCAATCAATTTTTTTACTTCAATTGGTTTAGTTTTAATCGAAAACCCATTGAATGTTATTTCTCCAGATTCAAAACTAATAATCCCAGCAATAGATTTTAACAAGGTTGTTTTTCCTGCACCGTTATGCCCAATAAATCCAAAAAGATCGCCTTCCTCAATGGTTAAATTGATTTGATCACATGCTTGTTTTACACCATCATAACTCTTTGAAACGTTTTTAATTTCTAACATAATCATTCTCCTTTATGGGTTGTGAACTGTAATATCTACTCATATTTTATCATCAAAAGATGATATTACATTAATAATGTTGCTATATTCATCACGATTAAACAAAAAAAGGCCAGATGGCCTTTGATGTTAATTGATATAACTTCTTGTGCTAAATTCCTCGTTTAATATGTATGGCTCATCAATTAGATATGCTGAAGTACTTAGATTTACGTAAAATGAATCATTGTTACTCGTTGTGATTGTTCCCCATATCTTATCAACAAATTCTGGATGATCAATAAATGGGTTTCTATTATGCTGATAACTATAAATGACATCATTTCTATGTTGTTCAAAGCTGTCAACTGGATCCATTGCATTCCACTCCAAAAGGGTATCAAGCATTGCCATTTGATAAACCGCAGGACTTGTACTATTAACAAGATTTAGATAATCGTATCTAATCGTCATATAAAACAGGATACGTGCAACATCTCCTTTGACTTCATCTCTTGGTTCATAACTTATATTTAATCCTGAGTCATCAAAATAATCATTACTACGACTTGAATTTTCACTTGGATTAGCAGGTTTGAGGTTGTGTAAATCGGATGCTGCATTGATAACATAATTATCAGCATCAACACCTAAAAGAGATTGTGGCCAAACATGTTCTCTATTCCATGTAATACCGGCATCCCAAACACCTGAAACTGATGTTCCACGATAAACAAGTATTACATTGTTACTATTGTTTGGATCCGCATCCGAATCATCTAGAATATATCTAGCATCACCGTAATTTACACCTACAAAACCTGTTGTAACAACAGTTCTTAAAAAAGTTTCTAAGGTCAATCCCGTTAAACCATCTGCACCTTCATAATATCCTGTATATGTATACTCATCAAGAAAATTCCATTGAGCATAAAGGATAACATTACTCGTCATTACTTCATCAAAAGTATAATATTCTGTTCCAATTCGTGTCGTTGTCCAACCAAGGAATTCATATCCTGTTTTAACCGGATCAGCAACTGAAGCAATACTTTCTTGATATTTATAGGTAACAACACCAATTTCTTCATATCGATCCATCAATGTTAGTGTATAATCCACACGATCAAAATAGCTTTTTATTAATAAATCATTTTCACTCGATACTTCTCCCGAAAGATTACTCAATTCATCATTTAAAACAAAACCAGTCATTGTTGAGTTCGTTGATTTTACAGTTCCTTCTTCTGCAATTCCACTCGCTGAATTCAATAATGAATATGCTTCATCTTCTAAGTTTTCTATATAAACTTCAATTGTAAAATGTCCTGTGATAATCGGAACTAATATTGCATAAATCGTCACATCTTCAGTGATAGCATCATCAAAATCAAAAGGTTCTAAGGATGTTAGATTGGTTGTCCATCCATCAAATCTAAGGTTTTCTAATTGGATAGCACTCAGTTCATTAACCAATTGTCCGTCAACAATTCTATAATTAATGAGTTCACCATTCACGTTAAAAGTAACATCGTGATAGATGATGGTTCCTACAACTGTGAGATCAAAAAGTTTTTGAACGCTACTTGATCCTAAAGATACTGATAAAACTAATGTTACAGCTGTGTCTTCTTCTTGTCTATTTACAGTGCCGAAATTATCAATCACGGAAACGTTACTGCTTTCCCAACTAATATTAGCGGAAGGTTCTAAAACAGAAGTCAAAGGTAAGGTTAGGCTAGTAGTTACAGTATTAGCTGAATCACCTTGGGCAAATGTAATTTCAACTGCATCCATTACTTCTGATGCAGTATGTGTAATATTTGTTGTTTGATCACACCCAACAAGTGTGATACTAACTAAGATTAAAGCAATTAAACTAAATAATTTTTTCATATATTTCCTCTTTCTAAATCATCGTGCATATCTATTGTATTATGAATGTTATCAAATAACAAGAGTAATTATGATAAGTCACTATTACAATAGTGTCTTTTTAATTCTCAAATTAGATAAACAAAAAAGGTATAGACTAATCCATACCCTAAATTTGTTTTTCGATAGTCTATTATTTAATTTGCTAATTAAACAAATTCAATAATTGCCATTGGTGCAGCATCGCCGCGTCTAGGCACAGTTTTGATAATTCTTGTATAGCCGCCTTGTCTTTCGGCATAACGTGGTCCAATTTCAGAAAATAACTTCTGAAGTGCATTTTGACCTTCTTTAACGTCTTCAAAACGTACAGTTTCAGCTGCTTGTCTTCTTGCGGCCAAAGTACCAGCTTTTGCTAAAGTGACCATCTTGTCGGCTAATTTTTTCAATTCCTTTGCTTTTGCTTCAGTGGTAACGATACGTTCATTGATGATAATATCTGTTACAAGATCACGAAGTAAAGCTTTTCTTTGAGCGCTATTACGTCTCAATCTACTATAAGCCATGATTTACTCCTTCTCTTCATCGTCTAAATGAAATTTTGAATCCTTAGTTGCTGTATTTTCGAATTCTAATCCGTGTTCAGCAAGCTTTTCCTTCAATTCCTTAAAGGATTTTCTACCAAGACTTCTAAATCTCATGACATCTTCTTCTGTCAAACGAATGATTTGAGCAACTGTATAAATACCAGAACGTTTTAAACTATTAAATAGTCGCACAGATAAGTCAAGTTGTTCTATCTTCATTTCTAATTTCTTATTTGTTGGTTCTTCTTCTTGTTCAAAAATAAATTCAGTCGAAGCTGCTTGTTCACTAATTTGAACGATAACATCCAAATAATCAATGAGCATCTTAGATGCTAAAGCCAAAGCTTCTTTTGCTAAGATTGCACCATTAGTTTCAATGTCTAATGTCAGTTCATCAGCATCTCCTCTTGTTTTTTCAACATGATAAGAAACTCGTGATACTGGTGTATAGATTGAATCAATTGGAATGATACTCTTTTCATTCTTGCTGAATACTTTATTTTTTTCAGCATTTACATAACCAACGCCGCGTCTTACAGTAACTTCCATAGAAAGTCTTCCTGTATCAGATAGGCTAGCAATGACTTGTTCTGGGTTAATAATCTCAACACCATCAACATGATTAAAATCAGCTGCAGTTACTTTTCCTGCACCGACTGCATAAAGTTCTAGCTTTTGTTCAAAGTCAGGTTCAATTGAATCAACTCTAAAAATAACTTTTTTTAGGTTAAGAACAATGCCCATGACATCTTCATAAATGCCTTCCATAGTAGAGAACTCATGTTCAATACCGTCAATTTTGATATTCACGATTGCAGCACCTGGAAGTGAAGAGAGTAATACTCTTCTTATAGCATTTCCTAAGGTAATTCCATAACCGCGTTCTAATGGTCTAATCACAAAGCGACCCTTGTTGCCATCAACTGACAGTTCTTCAACTGCTGTTGGTTTTTCAAACTTTAATTCTTTCACAAGTTACCCTCCTTAAGATTATCCACGTGGACGTTTTGGTGGTCTGCATCCATTGTGTGGTACTGGTGTTACGTCTCTGATTGCAGTAATTTCAAGACCAGCTGCCTGTAGTGAACGGATAGCCGCTTCACGACCTGGACCAGGTCCTTTAACTGAAACTTCAACCTTGATCATGCCATTATCCATTGCTGTTTTAGCAACAGCTTCAGCTGACATTTGTGCAGCATAAGGTGTAGATTTTCTGCTACCCTTGAAACCAAGTGCACCAGCACTGCTCCAAGCAATTGCATTACCATCAACATCTGTGATTGTAACAATCGTATTGTTAAAGGTTGTATGAATGTGTGCAACACCAAGGGGAATATTCTTTCTAGCTTTACGCTTCGTTGTTTTTTTACGAGCCATGATTTATTCCTCCCTTACTTCTTCTTGCCGGTAATCGCTCTGGTTTTACCTTTTCTCGTGCGTGCATTGTTTCTTGTGTTTTGACCACGAACAGGTAATCCTTTACGATGACGGATTCCGCGATATGAACCAATTTCCATTAAACGTTTGATATTTAAAGTTACTTCACGGCGTAAATCACCTTCGGTAATATACTTTAAAATTTCTGTACGAATACGGTTCAATTCGTCTTCAGTTAATGCCTTAACGCGTGTACTTTCACTCACGTTTGCATCCTTTAAAATTTGTTGGGCAGTTGGTAAACCAATGCCGTATACATAAGTCAACGAAACCACGACGCGTTTGTCGCGTGGAATGTCAACGCCTGCTATTCTTGCCATAGTTCCTCCTATTTAACCTTGTCTCTGATTATGTCTTTTGATTTTTTTATTAATTACGTAAATTTTACCTTTTCTTTTTACAATGATGTCATCTTCGCTTCTTTTTTTAACTGACGCTTTTACCTTCATGTGCGTTCCTCCTTATTTACGGCGGTATGTAATTCTACCGCGTGTTAGATCGTATGGTGACAACTCTACTGTAACTTTATCACCAGGTAAAATGCGTATGTTATGCATACGGATTTTACCAGAAACATGAGCCAATACAATATGGCCGTTTTGGATTAGTTCAACTTTGAACTTTGTATTGGGTAATACTTCGATTACTTTAGCTTCTACTTCGATTAAATCTTCTCTAGCCATAGATTCACTCCTTCTTTTCTTTTGTTAAAATTTCATATCCAGTTTCCGTAATCACAATCATGTGTTCAAAATGTGCACTTGGTTTGTGATCAGTTGTTACTGTTGTCCAATTATCTGTTAGTACCTTGATGCGTTTAGTCCCAAGATTAATCATGGGTTCTACGCAAAATGTCATACCAGGTTTTAATATGGGTCCAAGATTGGCTTTTCCAAAGTTTGGAACATAAGGTTCTTCATGAAGTTCTCTACCGATGCCATGACCAGTAAATTCCTCAACAATGCCATATCCGTGTGGTTTAACAAATGATTCAATTGCGTGTGAGATATCTGAAACATGATTTCCAGGTTTAGCTTTTTCAAGTCCGACATAGAGTGCCTTTTCAGTCACATCTAATAATTTTTTAATCTCGGGTTTGATTTGTCCTACTGGATAAGTTGTTGCAGAATCAGCATGATACCCTTTATAATTGACACCAAAATCTAATGTAATAATGTCTCCTTCATGAAGAATTTTCTTCACTGAAGGAATACCGTGAACAACAACTTCATTGACTGAAGTACAGATGGATCCCGGAAAGCCATGATAACCCTTAAAAGAGGGGGTGGCTCCAAGATGAACAATAAAGTTTTCGGCGAGTTGGTCGAGTTGATGCGTAGATATTCCGGGTTTAACATGCTCTGCGAGCATTTGTCTAGTCATTTCTAAGATGTGTCCGGCTTTTCGCATCAGCTCAATTTCGCGCTGTGATTTAATTTGAATCACTTAGTCTCACCTAATGCTTTCATTACTTGAGCTTCTACATCCTCGATGGATTTTGTTCCATCAATATAGATAATAGCTCCTTTTTCTTCATAATACCCAATTACAGGGGCTGTTTGTTTATTATAGATACTTAAACGTCTATGAACAGTTTTTGGGAGATCATCATTTCTTTGAATCAATTTGCTACCATCTAAATCACATATGCCTTCAACTTTTGGTTGTTTGCTGTGAATGTGATAGACAGCACCGCATGATTCACATACTCTGCGTCCGCTGATGCGCTCTATAATTTGTTCTTCAGGTGCAGTCATATTAATCACTGCATCTAATTTGCACCCCTTTTTTGCTAAAAATTCATCCAGAGCTTTTGCTTGTGCTATATTTCTTGGATATCCATCAAATAGGAATCCTTTTTTGACGTCTGAATGAGTTAATCTGTGACGAACAATTTCATTTGTAATATCATCAGGTACAAGTTCGCCCTTACTAACATATTCTTTTGCAATTTTTCCAACAATCGTTCTATCTTTATATAGTTCTCTAAAGATATCGCCAGTTGAAATGTGTGGAATTTGATAATATCTGGTTAATGTATCTGCTTCTGTTCCCTTGCCTGCTCCAGGAGGGCCCATAATGATTATACGCATTTAATTATCCTCCAATTACTTAAAGATTCCGCTATATTCCGTTTGACTTGCGTCCGTTTCAACTTGTTGAGTTGTTTGGATAGCAACCCCAACAATAATCAGCAAACTGGTACCACCGAGTCTAATCGCAGATGCTTCTGTACCGGTAAACCCAAAGATAATTGATGTGAAAATTGGTATAACTGCTAATACTACTAAATACAAAGTTCCTATAACTGTAATCTTAAATAAAAGCTTGGCAATATAATCTTGGGTGTCTTGCCCTGGTCGAATACCTGGGACATATGCGTTTGATTTTGACAAGTTGTGCGATATCTTTTCCGGGTTAATTGTAAGGAATGAATAAAAGAATGAAAAGACAACAATTAAGAGAACATATAGGATAAATCCAATGGGTTGCTGGTAACTAAAGATACTGTTCAACCAAGCAGCTAAGCCTGTTGATGTATTTGAACTTGCAGCAAACCCAACAATTGATAGTGGAATACTAAGAATTGTTTGTGCAAAGATTACTGGAATAACCCCACCACTATTAAGTTTCATAGGGATGTTTGAATCCGATTTTCCTTGACGATTGGCATATTGAATAGGAATCTTTCGTACCGCAATTTGCATGTAGACGACCCCAAATAAAATACCAAAATATAAAGCTAAGATGATAAGAAAATATACAATATCCCAACCACCTGTGCCATTTGTGATATATTTCGACCACAAAGTTGTCATCATTGTCGGTAAGCTGGTTACAATCCCTGCAACAATTAGCATGGATGTTCCGTTCCCTACACCTTTTTTGGTGATGAGATCAGCTAACCAAATAGCAAGTGCAGAACCACCGGTAATAACCAGTGCCATATAAATGTAGAAGAAATAACGATATGTTGCAACATCTGCTGCTTCCAAACTTGGAATCAAAACACTACCATTAACACTGATACCAAGAATTAATGCTAAGCCTTGTATAAATGCAAGAGCAATAGCTAGATAACGTGTTAATTGATTTGTTTTAAATTTGCCCGTTTCCCCTTGTTCATTCCACTCTTTAAGTGTAGGAATAACCATTTGTAATAGCTGAACTGCAATGGATGCAGTAATATAAGGAGTAATCCCTAAAGCCATAATTGAGAAACGTTGAAGCGCTTGACCACTAAAATTGTTCAAGATTGCAACAAAGCTTCCGCTTGTTTGCATAAATTGGACAATTGCATCTGTGTTAAAAAGTGGAACGGTAATATGAGCCGCGATTCTAACAACTACCAAGATTAGCAAAGTAAATGCTATCTTTGTCATAACTGCCTTATTACTTAAAACTCTCTTTATGCGTAACCACACTTTAAATCACCTCTACAGTTCCACCGGCTTTGATAATTGCTGCCTCAGCAGTTTTTGAGAAAATGTGTGCTTTAACTGTTAGCTTTTTCTCTAATGATCCATTTGCCAGTACTTTAACGCCTGATTTAAGTTTCTTGAGAATATTTCTAGCTACTAATACTTCTGGTGTGACAACTTCGCCATCATTAAATTGATTGAGATCAACTAAATTAACGATTGCGTATTCTTTACGGTTAACGTTTTTAAATCCTCTTTTAGGAATACTTTGGAAAAATGGGAGTTGTCCCCCTTCAAATCCTGGACGAGGACCGCCACCTGAGCGAGCGAGTTGGCCTTTGTCACCTTTTCCAGCAGTTTTACCGGTACCACTACCAGCTCCTCTGCCTAAACGTTTACGATTTTTGCGAGCACCTTCAACGGGTTTTAATTCGTTTAACATTGGTTTTTCCTCCTACTCAACTTCTTGTATTTTAATCAGGTGTTTGATGGTATTAATCATACCAAGGATGGCTTCATTAGACTCTTTTTCAACAACCTGGTTAATCTTTTTTAATCCTAGTGCATGTGCTGTTTTTACTTGATTTGGCTTGTGACCAATCAAAGATCTTACGAGTGTTATTTGTAGTTTCATTATACCAACTCCGCTACATCTACACCGCGAAGTGCAGCAACTTGTTCAGCTGTTCTTAATTCTTTCAAGGCTTCAAAGGTTGCGCGCACCATATTAATTGGTGTGCTTGAACCAATAGATTTTGATAGAATATCGTTGATACCAGCTAATTCGAAAACAGCACGAACTGCTCCACCAGCGATAATTCCAGTTCCTTCAGAAGCTGGTTTCATGAAGACTTTACCTGCGCCATAGTTACCTGTGGCTGCATGAGGTATTGTTGCTCCAACGATTGGTACTTTAATCATATTGACTTTAGCATCTTCAATAGCTTTCTTGATTGCATCAGGAACTTCTGATGCTTTGCCAGTACCAAAACCGACTTCACCTTGTTTATTGCCAATAACAACTAAGGCAGCAAAACGGAAACGACGTCCACCTTTAACAACTTTAGTTACTCTGTTAATGGAAACTACACGTTCTTCGAATTGATTATCTTGTTCTTCTTGTCTATATCTATCTCTAGCCATGTTCGTTTTCCTCCTTAGAATTTAAGCCCTGCTTTTCGAGCTGCTTCAGCAAGTGCTTTGATACGTCCGTGATATAAATATCCTCCACGATCAAATACAACTTCTGTAACGCCCTGAGCAAGTGCTTTTTCGGCAATTAATTTTCCAACTGCCTTAGCGGATTCAACGTTTGAACCCTTAAGGCCTGTTTCTTGACTACGTGCACTGATAAGTGTCGTTTGATTAACATCATCAATCATTTGTACGTAAAGTGCATTATTGGAACGGAAGACGTTCATTCTTGGACGTTCCACTGTCCCTTCAATTATTTTACGAATACGAAGATGACGTTTTTGTCTAGTGACATTCTTAGATATTTTTTTAATCATAGTGATGTCCTTTCCTACTTAGCAGTCTTTCCAGCTTTACGTGGAACATACTCATCAACATAACGAATACCTTTTCCTAGATAAGGTTCTGGTTTTCTAACACTTCTGATTTTAGCAGCAAATTCGCCAACTGCTTGTTTGTCGGCTCCTTCGATGATAACATCTGTGTTTTTTGGAATGGTGACAGTAATTCCTGCTGGAATTTCTAGATCAACTGGGTGTGAATACCCCATACTTAAATTGACGACATTGCCTGAGAGCGCTGCTCTATAACCAACACCGCGAATTTCTAATTGCTTTTTAAACCCTACTGATACACCCATTACCATATTATTTAATAAAGCACGTGTTGTACCATGGATTTTTCTTGAAAATATTTCATCATTTGGACGAGTTACAGTGATTGTAGCTCCGTCTACTTTGATGCCTAAACGTTCATTGAATTGGAATTCAAGTTGACCTTTTGGGCCCTTAACTACAGCGTAGTTTTCTGGGCTTACCGTGACGGTAACACCAGCAGGAACTTGAATCACTTTATTTCCTATACGTGACATAATTTCCTCCTTATTACCATACGTAGGCGAGCACTTCGCCGCCAACTTGAGCTAAACGTGCTTCACGATCAGTCATAATACCCTTAGATGTAGAGATTAAGGCAATGCCCAAACCATTTAATACTTTAGGTAAATCTTCTACTGATACATAAACACGAAGTCCTGGTTTCGATATCCGCTTTAAACCTTTAATTACACGTTCTTTTGTTGACGTGTATTTTAAGGTCACAACAATTTTGCCTTGGACACTGTCTTTTACAGTTGTAAAATCAACAATGAACCCTTCTTTCTTAAGAACTAATAAAATATCACCCTTAAGTCTAGAAGCTGGCATTTCTACTTTTACATGACGCATCTTATTTGCGTTACGAATACGCGTAAGCATATCCGCGATTGGATCAGTCATAACCATTGTTCTTCCTCCTAATTACCAGCTTGCTTTTGTAACACCAGGAATTTCTCCCTTGTGTGCCAATTCACGAAAATTAAGACGTGACAAGCCAAACTTGCGCATATAACCGCGTGGGCGACCATCTATTGCATCGCGATTTCTAAGACGTGTTGCTGAAGCGTTTCTTGGAAGTTTTTGAAGTGCTTGATAGTCACCTTTTTCCTTGAGTTCTGCAACGATATCACGATAGCGTTCAACAATCACACGACGTTTCATTTCTTTAACAATCTTTGATTTTTTAGCCATATTACGCCTCCTTACTTCTTAAATGGCATGCCAAGTTGACTGAGTAATGCTCGTCCTTCTTGGTCAGTTTTTGCCGTTGTTACTATTACAATGTCCATACCACGAACCTTTTTTACTTTATCCAAACTAACTTCTGGGAATATAATCTGTTCTCTAATACCAACTGTATAGTTACCGCGACCATCAAAAGCATTTGAAGAAATACCTCTAAAGTCACGAACACGTGGTAAAGCAATAGAAATTAATTTGTCTAAGAAATAATACATTCTTTCTCCTCTAAGAGTGACTTTAGCGCCAATAGGCATGCCTTCTCTTAATTTGAAGTTAGATATTGAATTCTTAGCTTTAGTGATTAGGGGTTTTTGTCCTGTGATTACTTTTAATTCTTCAACCGCATCGTCTAAGACTTTAGGATTGAAAACTGCATCACCGACACCCATATTCACTACAATTTTATCGATTTTCGGCACCTGCATCACTGATGTGTAATTGAATGCCTTAATCAGTTCGGGTTTGACAACATTTTCGTATCTATCTTTAATTGCGCTCATTGTCTCACTCCTTATTTGTCAAGGCTTTCGCCAGATTTTTTAGCATACCGCACCTTTTTGCCGTTGACTTCATGAAATCCTACTCTAGTTGGTTGTCCTGTTTTAGGATCAACGATTGCAATATTTGATACATGGATTGGTGCTTCTTTGTCAATAATACCGCCTTTATCTTTTTGGTTCTTTGGGGCTTCATGTTTTTTAATCATGTTAATTCCCTCAACTAATACACGATCAGTTTTTGGATATACTTTTAAGACGCGGCCGGTCTTGCGAGTTCTCTTCCCTTTTTTATCAGTTACAAATTGGTCGTGTCCGGCAATAAGTGCAACTGTGTCTCCAGCTTTAATATACATACACGTGCCCTCCTTACAGAACTTCAGGAGCAAGAGATACAATCTTCATAAAGTTCTTGTCTCTAAGCTCTCTGGCCACTGGTCCGAAAATACGGGTACCACGTGGGGTCATATCATCTTTAATAATAACTGCTGCGTTTTCATCAAACTTAATGTAAGATCCGTCAGCGCGACGAAGGCCTGAAACTGTGCGGACAATAACTGCTCTTAATACTTCACCTTTTTTAACCATACCTGCAGGTGCAGCTTTTTTTACAGTAACTACCACAACATCACCGATATTAGCATAGCGACGACGTGTTCCGCCTAAAACCTTAATCACAAGGACTTCTTTAGCGCCACTGTTATCAGCAACAACTAATCTACTTTCTTGTTGAATCATGATTTTTTCCTCCCTATACTAGATCGGCATTAGCAACGATTTTTAAGAGACGGAATCTCTTAGTCTTTGACATTGGACGAGTTTCCATAATGTTCACTGTATCGCCAATTTTTGCTAAACCTTCTTCATCATGCACATGAAATTTCTTTGAAACCCTGATACTTTTACGGTACAAAGGTGATTTCTTATATGTGTCTACAACCACGGTAATCGTTTTATCCATTTTGTTAGATACGACAATTCCCGTATATACTTTTCTACTATTACGTTCCATGGTATCCTCCTTATTCAGCACGTTCACTGATGATTGTCTTCATTTGTGCAATCGTTCTCTTAACTATTCCAATACGAGCTGTATTTTCAAGTTGTCCTACTGCAAGTTGAAAGCGTAGGTTGAATAATTCTGCTTTAAGCTCGACAATTCTTTTTTCAAGATCATTTGTGTTGATCTTTCTGATTTCAGTCGCTTTCACGCTTGCTCACCTCTTTTAACAATTTTTGTCTTAATAGGCAATTTGTGTGATGCTAAACGTAATGCTTCTTTAGCTACTTCATCAGAAACACCATTGACTTCAAACATAATCTTGCCTACTTTTACAACCGCTACCCAATGATCAGGAGCACCTTTACCGGAACCCATGCGCACTTCTAGTGGTTTCTTAGTTTTAGCTAAGTGTGGGAAGATGTTAATCCATACTTTCCCTAATCTTTTCATGTGTCTAGTCATCGCAATACGAGCTGCTTCGATTTGACGGTTTGTAATCCATGCACCTTCTTGTGCAACTAATGCATAGTCTCCATTAAGGATTTCATTTCTACCCTTAACTTTGCCTTCATAGCTGACACGGTGAGGACGACGGAATTTTGTTCTTTTAGGCATTAACATAATTATTTGCCTCCCTTGTTGTCACGAGGATTATTTGAGCGACGTGGTCTTCTATCTTGACGTGGTGCTCTTTCGTCTTGCTTTCTAAGGTTTTCTTCTCTTGTTTGGCCAGGAAGTACTTCTCCATTATAAATCCAAACTTTGATACCCAGAATACCATAGGTTGTGTTTGCTTCTGCTGTTGCATAATCGATATCTGCGCGAAGTGTATGTAGAGGAACTTGTCCATCAGAATAACCTTCACTACGAGCGATTTCCGCTCCACCTAAACGACCAGAAACGAGGGTTTTAACACCTTTTGCTCCTGCTTTAAGTGCACGTTGCATAGCAATTTTTTGCACACGTCTAAATGATGCACGGTTTTCAAGTTGATCTGCGATGCTTTGTGCAACGAGTGTTGCTACTCTTTCAGGACGTCTAACTTCTACAACATTAAATACGATTTCTTTTTTAGATAATTTTTCTAAATGAGCAACTGCTTTTTTCTTTGTTTCTGCATCACGTCCGATAACGATACCTGGTTTAGCAGTGTGTAAAGTAACTTTAACACGATCTTTTCCACCTTTACCTTTTACGCGTTCGATTTCGATGTGAGAAACAGCGGCTTTTTTATAAAAATCATTAAGATATCTACGAATTAGTTCATCTTCTTTTACTAAGGCAGGTACTGCTGTTTTTTCAGCATACCACTTTGAATCCCAAGTGCGGATGATACCAAGACGCATTCCTACTGGATTAACTTTTTGACCCATGTCATCTCACCTCTACTCTTTATCTGCCACGATTACAGTAATGTGGCTGGTTCTCTTCTGGATAATATCGCCTTGACCTTTTGCTCTAGGCAAAAGTCTTTTAAGACGTACTCCCTCATTGACATAAACCTCTTTAACAAAAAGGTTTTCTACATTTGCATTGTTATTGTGTTCAGCGTTAGCGACAGCGCTGTTCAATACCTTCAAAATAATTGGTGAAGCCCCACGTGGTGTGAACATTAAAATTGCTTGCGCTTCTTTTATGTCTTTCCCGCGAATAAGATCGATAACCAATCTTACTTTTCTAGGAGCAATGCGAACGGTTTTAGCTATAGCTTTAGTTTCCATCATATCTCCTCCAATTACTTCTTCTTAGCTTTCTTATCATCTTTACCATGTCCATGATATGTACGCGTTGGTGCAAATTCGCCAAATTTGTGTCCAACCATATCTTCTGTAATGTATACGGGAACATGCGATTTACCATTATAAACGGCAACCGTGTGTCCAACGAAATCTGGGAAAACCGTTGAACGACGTGACCAAGTTTGGATCACTTTATTTTCGTTTGCAGCATTTTGTTTTTGAACCTTAACTAGTAAGTGATCATCACAAAATGGTCCTTTTTTAACTGAACGTGCCATAATTTTCCTCCTACTTCGTGCGACGACGAATGATTAAGTCGCTTGACGCTTTTTTCTTGTCGCGTGTGTTTACTCCGCGAGCCTTCTTACCCCAAGGGGTCATTGGTGATTTTCTACCAATTGCCGTTCTACCTTCACCACCACCATGTGGATGGTCATTTGGATTCATTACGGATCCACGAACTGTTGGGCGAACGCCCATGTGACGTTTTCTTCCTGCTTTACCAATGTTAACTAATTCATAGGACTCATTACCAACAACACCAATTGTTGCGCGACATGTGCCTAGAATCTTTCTTACTTCACTTGATTGTAAACGTACAAGAACATATTTATCTTCTCTACCGAGAATCTGTGCTGAGGTTCCAGCACTTCTTGCTACTTGTCCACCTCTACCAGGTGAAAGCTCAATGTTGTGAATTGTTGTACCAACTGGAATATTCATAATAGGTAAAGCATTACCTGCTTTAATATCCACTTGATTACCTGAAACAATTTCGTTACCTACTTCCAAGCTTTTTGGAGCTAGGATGTATCTCTTCTCACCATCTACATAGTGAATTAAAGCAATATTTGCTGTGCGATTCGGATCGTACTCAATTGTAGCCACCTTACCAATAATATTGTCTTTATTACGTTTAAAATCAATTACGCGATATTTTCTTTTTGCACCGCCACCTATGTGACGTACGGTAATCTTACCTTGGTTATTTCTTCCGCCGGTGCGAGAAAATGGCTCAAGTAGTGATTTTTCAGGAGTAGATGTTGTGATTTCTTCGAATGTTAACACACTCATGTTACGGCGACCATTAGTCGTCGCTTTGTATTTTTTAACCGCCATTTGGTTAAACCTCCTCTAATATTTCACTTATACGGTGAAGGCGTCAATCTTTTGACCTTCAACCAATTTAACAATTGCTTTTTTGTAAGCAGGTTTGTATCCTTCGTGTTTACCCATTCTTCTAAATTTAGGCAACACGTTTACTGTGTTCACAGTTAAAACCTTCACATTGAAGATTGCTTCAATTGCTTTTTTGATTTCAACTTTGTTTGCTTTTTTGTCAACTTTAAAAGTATATCTGTTTTGACCTTCGATTAGTTTAGTTGATTGTTCAGTAATGATTGGACCTTTAATCATGTCATAATATTTAGTCATTGCCCAATACCTCCTCTAATGCTTCAACTGCATCTTTTGTCATTAATAGATTTCTACAATTTAGGATGTCGTATACGCTAACATGACTAACTTGTGAGAAAGCAATAGTTGGAATATTTCTTGCTGCTAATACTAAGTTTTCAGTAAATGCACCCGAAACAACTAAAGTTTTTCCTTCAATACCAAGCGATGCTAACATATCTTTGAACATTTTAGTTTTTGGAGCTTCAATGTTCAATGAATCAACAACTTTTAATTGACCGTTTACTGCATGATATGATAATGCAGATCTTAATGCTAATTGACGAACCTTTTGATTCATCTTAACTGCGTAGCTTCTTGGTGTTGGACCGAAGACGACACCACCTTTACGCCATTGTGGAGAACGCGTTGAACCCTGGCGAGCACGACCTGTTCCTTTTTGACGCCATGGTTTCTTTCCACCACCTGATACTTCGCCACGATTTTTTACATCATGAGTACCATGTCTCATTGCTGCTCTTTGAGCATTTACAACATCATATAATGCTTGTTGATGTGGCTCAATCCCAAATACATAATCTGATAAGGTGAGGTCAGCAACTTTTGTGCCTTTTTGGTCTAATACGTTAATGTTTGGCATGTTAACTCTCCCTACTTACCACTTTTAACAGCAGATCTAACAATTACAAGTCCTTTTTGAGGTCCTGGAACGCTTCCGCTAATTAATAGTAGTTGATTTTCTAAATCGACACCAGCAATTTTTAGGTTTTGAATGGTTACTTGTTCAGCACCCATTTGCCCTGGTAAATTTTTACCTTTAAGCTTGCCTTTAACTGCACCCATAGAACCTGGTCTACGGTGATATCTCGAACCGTGAGTCATTGGTCCGCGACTTTGATTGTGTCTCTTGATGGATCCGGCAAAGCCTTTACCCTTCGAAGTGCCTGTGACATCGACTTCTTCGCCGATTTGAAATAATTCATTTGTAACAAGGTCACCAGCCGATAAATCCACTAATTCATTGTTAAGCTCTTCTTTAAAGCGGATTTCTCTAATGAAGCGCTTAGGTGCTGTATTAGCTTTTTTCACGTGCCCTTGTTCAGGCTTGTTACTTAATTTGTCCCGTTTAGTTTCAAAGCCGATTTGTGTTGCTACATAACCATCTGTTTCAATAGTCTTCTGTTGTAGAACTACATTATCAGCCACATCTATCACGGTTACTGGAACTAGCACACCATTTTCATCGAAAATTTGCGTCATTCCAAGTTTTCTACCTAAGATTCCTTTGGCCATAATTTTACCTCTTTCTTAATGTTACTTATTTTTTAAGGACAATATCGATACCTGATGGTAAATCAATATCCATCAGTGCACTAATTGTTTTTGGGTTTGGATCAATGATTTGAATCAATCTCTTGTGCGTTCTACGTTCGAATTGTTCACGAGAATCTTTGTTAACGTGAGGTGAACGTAAGATTGTGAAGATTTCCTTTTCTGTTGGAAGAGGAATTGGCCCTTGAACTGTAGCCCCAGTTCTAAGTGCACTATCGACAATCTTTTTAGCAGCTTGATCAAGCAATCTGTGATCGTAAGCCTTTAAACGAATTTTAATTACATCTTTCGCCATTTGAATAGCTCCTTTCGCCTATAATCTTGTATAGACTTGCTCCACGGAAAAACTCAACACGTAGACAACGGCTATCCGTGTGTCAACAACCTTCCATTTCACAGCCTTACTCATGTTTACACACGAGCGTGTATTATTATATATTAAATAAAAAGCAAAAGCAACCCTTTCGGTGCTTTTACCTCTTTTTCAATACATTTTATCGTTTTATTTATCATTTTCTTCGTCATCTTTTTTTGATAATAGCATTTTGATTACTTCATCTCTTTTATCTTTATGTAGATCTCTGATTGCTTGGGCTTTTTGTTCCTTTTTCAATCCCTTTAATTCTGCTTTAATTCTTGCTCTTTCTGTTATTTCTCTTTCTTTATCAAATTGATCTAATTCTCTTTGATCACGGTCAACAATTCGTTGTGCAGCTACCCCTATAAAGGTACCTCTAGTATCTACATACTCTTTAATTACATGTTCAATAAGTTTGACTTGACTTAATTGAATGGAGAAATCAGTAAACCCTGCTTTAATAAGTTTTCTTACTATATGAGGATTATTAAGCATATTTCCAGCAACGATATGTTTTGTTTGCATTTTAAATGTTCTTAAAAATTGATGTAAGTCTCTTAAATTCGGCCAAAATACATTTAACATTTGTTCTTTTGTTAAATTGCTAAATCGATTATAATCATCTGAAATTTCTTCAATTAAATCATTGAGTCCTATCACAGCAAAATCCATCGTTTTATAGTCTTCAAAATATTCAAAAGCTGATTCAGTTTCTATCATGATTCCAACTTTAACATTATCAATTCCACACACTGAAAAAGCACCATGCACCTGTCTTCTCCAGTATTCTATTTCATCAGGTATTCTAATCATGGGTATGATGATATTTACTTGACGATTATAGACTTTAGATGCGAGTGCAATCGCTCGCAAATTATCATCAAAAAAAGGCTCGAATTCTATATGGGTTTCTATATCTGTAAATCCATTACCAAAAAATTCAGTAGGTCTTTCTGGCCTAAAATCCGGTATCCTAATATATATTTCCTTATCTCCAATATCTCTCATGAATTTTAAAAATATCTCATACTGTTGTTCTAGGGTGAGTTGTACACCGTTTGTGACATACATGTATTCTGTTTTGTAGGGAGCCACACCGGCGTACCAGTTGCTATGTGCTACTCTTTCAGTAAATCTTGTGTCAACCATTGGAGCATATAGGTTAATTTTTGATTTCGGATAACTAGGATCCTCCCCAATAAAATATGTTTTTGAATGAATAATGGCATTATAAGAGTCAATCTTTTCTATTTCGGGATTTTCAATAATCTTTTTGTTAATTCCATCAATAATTACAAGGTCACCTTCAATGAAATTGTGGTGATGAATTGCAATTGGTACTTCGAACTCATGAGAAAGCGTTCTTGCTAGCTCAACATTTTTAATATTTTTACATATCATTCCGCGAAAATTTATTTTGATATTATTGAAATATTCTTTTTTGAATACATCTACCAAAAGAATAAAATCACCTTCAACATGCTCAATAAATCTTTCTAGCATTACCATTTCGTATCTAATTTTTAATCTTCCTATTAATTCCTTGAAATATTCTTCAATGATTTCCTTATCCTCGGTGAATTTTTTCGGAAATACCATTTGATCGCTTTTGAAAAATTCTTCTAGTGCAACTTCAATTGCTTCTGAAAAATTCATTTTATGATCAATAACTAACTCCCTAAATCTAAAATTGACACTTTCGGTATCGAATGTAAAAAAAACAAAATCCAGTAAATGGAAAATTACATCTGAGGTGTCAGCTAATATTGTTTTCATTTCCCTATACCGGAGGTATTCATCAATCGTGTGATTATTCATTTTATCAAATAAATCGTTAAACTCTGAGTGTTTCACTTTTTGAACTTCTTTTTGATTGTCAAAAATGACAATCTTCCCCATTGAAACATAATTTCTTAAAACTGTGCATTGCGGGTATTCTTTGTGCATTTTGTCTTCCTCTTTATTGTAGTTTATTTTTTATTAAATACGCAGCTCCAATAAATCCAGCATTGTTACCAGATTTCGCTAATATGAATGGAATCTGATACGTTGAAAATCTTGCATGTTTTTGATAGTGTTGAACAATTAAATCCAACAAAAATTCTCCTGCTTTTGAAATCCCCCCTCCTATAATAAACACTTCAGGATTAACCACCACTGCCAAAATACTTGCACTAATTGCAACATATTCAGCGACTCTATTAACGACTTTTAGGCCAATACTGTCACCAGATTTTGCAGCATCAAATATATTTTTAACGGTAAGATCATTCAGATTAATACTGGTTTTTTCTATGAGCGCTAATTGTCTTGTATATCGAAAAATGGCTGCTGTTCCACACACTTGTTCTAAGCAACCCATCGATCCACATCCACATAATTCCATTGGTTCATTTGAAACACGAATATGACCAATTTCCCCACCAAATCCAGCATGTCCTTCATGAATCTTCCCGTCAATAATAATCCCTCCCCCTACACCAGTACCTAATGTATAAAATACAACACTATTATAGGGTTTTTTAAAACTGTGGCTTTCACCAAGCGCTGCAATAGTTGCATCGTTTGATACAGCAACATGAATATGATTTGGTAAGTATGACTCTAGTACTTCATTAATTTGCATGTGTTTCCATTTTAAATTTGTACATTTTTCCACAAATCCATTCTTAACTGGGCAAGGAATTGCCATTCCTACGCCTTTTAAACTACTCATTTCTACATGATTAATCAAATTTATCTTATCAATCGCCTCTCTGATAGTTATAAATATGTTTGTTTCGTGATTATTTTGAGGAGTATATATCTCATATGTATCCACCAAAGTTACATCAGGCAACAAAAAAAGGCCGAACTTAATGTTTGTTCCTCCTACATCTATTCCATATACATATTCAGACATATTAAGCCCCCTTTATTTTGCCATTCATATTATACCTTGATTTTTTTAGAAATGAAAGGCAATTTTCTGATTTAATAAAAAATATGAGCATCCTGAAGGATGCCCATATCATTTTAATCTAAATTAATATCTTTGCTTGAAGTACTGACTAATATTTTCTAAAGATTTCATAAGAACTTCATCTTTTTCTAATTCTAAGTCTTCAAATAAAGAGTCAACCATTTCATCATGAAATTTATCGTGTGTTTTTAAAACTTCTATAGCTGATTCGTCTAATTTTAATAGAACTTTTCTGCGATCGTTTTCATCTCTATATCTCAGCACATAATTTTTCTTAACTAGTACATTAACTGATGTAGTTAAGGTACCAAGAGTAACACGTAATCTATGAGCTACGCTGCCCATAGTTGGAATCTCCGAATTTCTAATCGCTTCCAAAACATGAACTTCTGTCATTGAAAGTTTTACACCTCTTCTTTTTAGAATATCGCTTTCAATACTCAGGATGTGATTAAATACATCTACCAAAAGTTCATTAATTACCTGTTTCGGATCTACCATTTTCCATACCCCGTTTCCTATAATACAATATATCCAACACCAAGTGTGCCTGGACCAGCATGAGCGCCAACCACAGGTGTTAATGGCACTACTTCAATTTGCAAATCAGGTCTTAATGCTAATATTTGTTCCTTGACTTCACGAGCTTTTTCTTCATTATTTGTGTAGACAATAAACATAATGACATTTTTTCCTTCGATATCGTGCTTAATTATTTCTATTAATCTAGCTTGTGCTTTATTTGTCGTTCTGATTTTTTCAAAAGGAACCAAACTTCCATCCCTTTGAATATGCAATAATGGTTTAATCTTTAATAGAGTCCCAAGAAATCCACTTGTAGATGAAAGTCGACCGTTTTTAACTAAATATTTCAGTGTATCAACAAGAACATAAATATAAATATGGTCTCTAATTTTTTCTAAAGCATCTATTATTTCAATAGTTTTGTGTCCAGATTTAATCATCTTAATAGCTTCGATAATCAAATATGCTTCTCCATATGAAACCGTTCGTGAATCTATAACGTAAACATTTAAACCGTGCACCATATCTTTGGCTAAAATAGCACCTTGATATGTTCCACTTAACTTAGAAGAAATGACGACTGTAATAACATCAGTATATCCTTCTTCTTTTAGTTCTTCATAAATACTAGCAATTTTACCAGTCGAGGTTTGAGAAGTTGAAACATCAATATCAGGGTTATTGACGATTACATCATAAAACTCTTTTGCCTGAATATCAACATAGTCTTCATATTCTTTTCCACCAAGATTTAAAGTTGATCTGATTAACTTAACAGGGTAATCCATTTTTAAATAATCAACTCCAGAGTTTCCACATACAACTAAACCAATTTTTTCACTCATTTTATCTTCTCCTTCAAATTGTTTGAATTTCAAACATATTAAACTAACTATATGATAACACATGCCTATAAAAAATCAAACAAAAAAGATTATATTTGTTTAATGAAAATTAATAACAATCTTGCTTAATAAAATTAATTTATAAATGTAAAGAAAAAAAGCCACTTAATGGCTTTACTATAAGTTAGTGGTGGCTCCAGAGAAAATTGAACTCCCGACACAAGAATTTTCAGCTGTTTCATGCATATTAATCATCCGCAATAACCGGGGTTGAGACTAAAAATGCAATTAGTTAAATATAGGTGTAACATAATCTTGAATTTCACAACCATCTACACCATACTCATCAATTAAATAATTAGCCATACTTTCACCGTGTAAATAAGCTTGCTCTTGAATGCTGTCCATAACATTTTCGTCTTGTAATACATCATTAATATAATATTGGTATATCCCATCATTTTGGTATATATGTTTATATGTGACATCATCTTTTTCACAAATTGCTACTAAAGATCCTTCGGGAATTTCGACTTCATCAGGGGGTGCTAATAGTCTTTCTCTTAATATTCCACAACTGCTTAGTAAAATTACTACAAACAGTGAAGAAGCAATGATTAACATTTTTTTCATAATATACCTTGTATACTCAATAATGTGATGATAGATCGAGTATTTTCCTTTCTTTCTATTAATTCTATCTATATGTCCATTTAACTTAGCAAGAGAAAATTTATTTTACTAATTTTTTAAACTCAAAAACAACCTTTTTGTTTTTGTTTACTAAAATTTTAATAAACTCAGCATCTGGTGTATTAATTTCGATCGAAGGATGTACTAAATTCCGTCTGATACTAATTTTATACTTTTCATTTATATTACCCAATTCATTTACATTAAATCCTTTTTTAGAATTCTGCAAATAGTAAATTACCTCATCCTTAATAGAAATAACTATCATTCTTCTATTACCATAAAATAAATTTGCAGCTATTGCATTATTTTGACCGTTCATACGATCATCATAACCAGCAAACCAGATACCTCTGTCATCCAACAGATTGTTCTTTTTAAGATATTTCTCTAAATCTTTAAAATCTTCCTTCTTTACTTCAAGTATCTCAACTGATTTCATATTAGTCTCCCTCTTTCTTCATTCCCTTATCTTATTTTGTATATATTAGAATAACATTAGTAGCAATTATTTGTGAAACAACTCGGTGTAACATTTTTAGTTGCAACTTAATATATTATACATATGATAATATCGATGCCCACTAATTGCAAAAGATAACAATATTTATTTTTGTTGTATTTTATATATCTAAATTCTTCATCATATATATATGTGAATTGCTTTTGAAATACTGTTGTTGTTTTTTAGTGAAAATTGATTTACTAACATCTATAAAACCCAGTTTTTTGTATAACTTATAAGCTAAAACATTTGAATCTAATACTTCTAATGTTATTTTTTTTAATTTTTTCTTTTTTGCAATATTTTCTATTTCCGTAAAGAGTTTAGATCCAATTCCCATACTTCGAAATTTACTTGACACCACAATTCCATGGATATGTAATTCATCTTCTTTTACTTCGTGTTCAAAAAACCTACCCATTTTTCGTACCTTCAATAGCTTAAATAAGCCATATTTCTTAATCAGTTTCAATACACTTAAACTCTCTGGTTCACTCATTTTCTTTCCCAAGTAATCCAAATGTGTTACACCTGCAATACATCGATCAACCTCTGCTACAATAATCCCTTCATTAATTTTTCTAGGAATAGTGCCCGTATCTTTAATTATATTTGTATTTACATCAATTCCTTTTTTTGTGTAGGGATTCATTTTTAAATTCCATAATTCCATGGTTACATTTAGCATTTTTATAAAATCTTTTTCTTCATACGGTCTTATTAATACTTTCATAATATTCATTACATCCTTTCTACATAACGAACTTGGTTTTTTAACCGATAATGATAGTAAATATATATATAAATCATGAAGTAATAACAATTTCTTTTCTTGACCCTAGACTGATTTTAAAGACCTAAAAGGAAATAATTATTTAGAGTCTTTATTAGAATCTTTATCAGAGTCTTTATTATAACAACTATCGTATGTCAAGTTTGATGCATACAATACTGCTCCCCCAATTGATCCAACACTAGGCGAAGATGAGCTTCCTAAGGTGCTTGCTAATCCAATATTATACAAACCTCTTGAACTGAAAAGAGACTTATCAAAAACTGGATATTTGTTCTTAATTAAGGATATGAGTTTTTTATATATTTTTCTATAATCTTTGACACTATTTTTATCTTTTATATCAAGATAAGAAAGTTTTTCTCGCATTGTAGATAATATCTGAGTTATCTCACTATCATCAATTTTATCAATATTGTCAACTATTCTAAGTAAAACAAAATATTTAAGCTTCTTTAACTGTTTCTGATCAAATTTCTTAGAAATCTCAATAAATACCTCAATATTTTTTTTCATAACATCCCTTCCTACTAACATTCATTGTAACATAAAATAAATATTATAAAATCCGGAAAACAGTGGGTATTATATAGTTCGCTATTGCATTTTTATACCATTTCAAATACTAATTATCACTAATTAAACTTTTTACTCTGCCAACGGTTCCATCTTCGGTCATTACTTTAATCCCATGGGGATGATATTGAGATTTAGTTAATATTTTAGATACTTTGCCCTTTGTCAATACCCCAGTTTTTTGATTATGTTTTTCAACAAAAAGAACTTCTAATCCTATTTTTATATCATTCCTATTTCTTCCATCCATATCTTAACTCCTTCTTAAATTTTTGTCATAAAGAAAGAAACCACCTAATAAGGGAATATAAGAAACCATTTATTCTTTATTTCCATAATTTTTCCCCTTGATGTATGTTTGCGTTTATTATATCATGTATTATATTTTACATAAAAGTAGTTGATACTTTATCCTTTATTGTTCGATTATCTTTATAACTGTTTTATACTTAAAGAGAACGGCACGTTGATTAAGCCAAATAAATCCTAAAAAACAACTAAGTACGTTGCTAATTGTTTTCTTTATAAAGGCATTTATGATATAATTTTTATGAAATGGAGTTGATATAATGAATAAAAAATTAGTAGATGCAATAAACACTCAAATAAACTATGAAATCGAATCAGCACATGTTTATTTAGCAATGCAATCATATATTAGTACACTCGGACTCGACGGATTCGAAAATTGGTTTGGTATTCAATTTGAGGAAGAATTAGCACATGCTCGAAAATTCATTAAACATATGAATGATCGGGGAGCACGTGTAGAAATTCGTGGATTTGAAGACCCACGCAATGACTTTTCTTCTCTTTTAGAAGCATTAGAAGTATCTTTAGCTCATGAAAAAGGTGTTACTAGTAGAATTAATGACATCCTGAGCATCGCTCATGAAGTGAAAGACTACGCAAGTATAAGTTTTCTACAATGGTATGTTGATGAACAAGTTGAAGAGGAAGATAACTTCCGTAATCTAATCGGCAAAGTTAAATTACTCAAAGATGCTGGACTTTATATGTTAGACAAAGAGCTTCTAGCTCGTGTATTTGTCCCAATCGTTTATTAATTAAAAGTTATGGAGATAGGTATGTGAAATAATAATAAAAACGATGCTATCCGATAGTATTGTTTTTTTCATACGTCACCTCAACTGATATTTCCTCTATAAATAGTATATCATATGTGAATTGGAGGGTTTCTCTTTCGAAAAGGATCTCAGAATGATACATGAAAATATACTAATTCTGATTAGATATCAATATCTATTTATATAAGTCTTACAATATTTTATTGACTTTGATGTTCTTCAATAAGCGCAGTAACATCGATCATACTGGCGAAATGAAGTAATTCAAGATCAGGTTCAATACCATATTCAATGGACTCATATACATAACCATCTACTTCATTTCCGGTTCTCGCAATATACAAAATAGGGGAAGAGATTGTCATAAATATACCATCTGTCAACGTGATTGCGAACATGGGTCCTGATCCTCCACTGTTTTTCCACCAATAACCGTTGTGACATTGTATGTTCTCATTATCTCTTTCTTACTGATATATTCATTTAAAACCATCTTTACTATTTTCAACTTAAAGTCCATGCTGTACTGATTCATCTTCTTTTAATCTCCTTTTTACTATTATACTATCTTTTCTTCTTTTAGGTGGTACCTATGTGTCCCACTTTATCGTGGCAGTGCAAAAAAGCTATTCCAGTCATATGAAATAGCTTTTTATATTTTATTAGATTATATAATATATTACCAAATACTTACCATCTTATCTTTGGCTAAATACATTTTATCTGCTACTTTAATTTGATAGAACTCTTGGAATTCTGGTAAATTACTTAATTGCATATTTGCTCTTAAAATAGAAGGTCCATGAACATCAACTCTTAATAATAACTGACTATATTCCAAAGATGATTTTTGACGCCATACACTTGCCCAATTTTCAAAGAAATCTTCTAAATTATGCTTTCCTCTTTTTTTACTTGCTTCTAGCGCACATCTTAATCCGCCACTATCTGCTATATTTTCTGAGACAGTTAGTTCACCATTACAAGAACCATTACCTGTTTCAACACCCTCAAATAAATCAATCATATCTTTAGATTTTTTCTTGAATGAGTCTAGGTCTTCATCTGTCCACCAATTACTTAGTGAACCATTTTCATCAAATTTAGCTCCATTATTATCAAACGCATGTGAAATCTCATGAGCCATAACTGCGCCTATACCACCATAGTTTTCAGAAGGACTTTGTTCTAAACTATAGTATGGTTTTTGCAAAATAGCTGCTGGAAATACAATTTGATTATTTGTAGGACTATAATAAGCATTAACCATACTAGCTGGCATACCCCAAATGTTTCTATTTGGTGCTTTATTATATTTTTCATAGTTCAATTCATTAATGATTTTAGTCATCTTTAATTTTTCTTCCAATAAATTAGAACCCTCTTCGTAACTAAGGATTTCAAATTGATCATAATAAGGAGGTAATTCCTCAGGATAACCTACATGAACAGATAATGTCGATAGTTTTTTAATCGCTTTTTCTTTGGTTTTTTCATTTAGCCAAGTATTATGTGTAATCCGTTCGTTATAAATACTTATGATTTCATGAACCATCTTTTTAACATCTTGTTTTGCGACTGGTCCAAAATAATTTATACCATAATAAAGACCTACAACTTGACTAAATCTATTATAGGCTTGATAGAAAGCAAATTTTTCTTTGCTTTGAGCTTCTTTAGTACCTGATAAAGCTCTGCCGAATGCTCCAGCTGCAACTCTAATTTCGTCAGTTAAATCTGATGCGAAATTTTTTACATTAGATACAATCATCCATGATTTGATTAAGTTAAAGTTTTCTTCATTAATAATGCTATCAAAAGCATTAATAAAGTCTGGATTTAAAATAATAAGTTGTTCAACATCTTGTTTAACAAGCGCTTCTGCACAAGACATTACATTGAAATTCTTCGTTAATTTGTTGACATCAGATTTCACTAAAGGGTTATACATCTTCACATAATCTGCTTTTTCAACACTAGATTTAGTCACAGGAACTAATAACTCATCAAAAGCTAGTGCTTCCTTAATAAGTTTTACTGTCTCGTCTTTAGAGAAACCATATAAACTTAACAACTGTGTTGTAGTTTGAGTAAAAAGTCCAATTAATTGTGCTTTGGTTGTTTCATCTTTATAATAGGTTGTATCTGGTAAAAATAGACTTGAAGCACCAAAATATAATACTTGATTGTTACTATTCATAAAATCTTGCATCACATCAAATCCAAATGGTGTTTCTATAGATTTCAAAGTTAACTCTTTAAAAGATTTTTCTAAATCTTTTAAATTGTTTAATCCATTAATCTTATTTAGTATCACTTCAAATGGTTTTGTTCCAAGCTCATTTCTTTTATCAAAATCTTTAGTCATTTGATAGAGTTTGATAAACTTCTTCATGTTGTCATTTAAGTCTGTTTGATCTTTTTCCCACTTTGCAGTTAAATCCATTAACGTTTTCTCAATGTCTAAATGGAGTTCTAAAAATGCTGAAATAGAAGGTTGATCATCTGGTATCACGGCTTTTTCTAACCACTCACCATTGACTGCTTCATAAAAATTTGTTTCTATCAATTCTTTTTTCATATACTCACCTCTTATTTTATTGTAACATTTATAAATATAATTTGCGTAATATGTAAATTTAATATCATATAAAATAGCAGATTGGACAACCCTCTAGCAACACAAGGACATCCAACAACTTAATAAAATAAAAAAAGCCACTTAATGACTTCACTATCAGTTAGTGGTGGCTCCAGGGAGAATTGAACTCCCGACACAAGGATTTTCAGTTCTTTCATGCTTGATTCATTACACATACAAAGAATATTTCCGAGTTGTTTAGTCTTTAGAATTTGTTTTCTGAACTTTAAATAAAATCTTTTCGAAAAATAAATACGTAATTACACCAATTATAGCTGGCCCAGTTGTTGTTAAAATATTATGATAACTAGGATAATTACTAATTAAGAAATCGCCAAGATATATTAACAAAACTAAAAATATTCCTGCTGTAACTAATAACGTGCACGATACAATTATTAAAATTCTCAGTTTATTGCTTTTTATTTTTATCATACGTTTCTCTCTTATTCTTCGATTTTAAAAAACTTCAATGCCTCTTTTACATAAACACCTAGGTCACTTGGAGCCCAATGGATTTGGTCTTTTTTGATTACCAATCTATGGTCTACATCTAATGTCTTTAGAATCATTGATAATCCTTGTGCATAAGGCAAACAAAAATCTTTATCTCCTGAAAAAATATATGGTTTTATGTTCTTTTTTTTGAATAAAATTAATTTATCTTTATCTCGTTCCAGATCAGGGAAATAAGGGATAAACAAACAGACTTTTTCATAAGTAAAAATGTTGTTCAGTAATCCTTCAAGAATAACTCGTGCTCCTGCGGAAAAGCCCATGAGGATTATGTTTTCATCTTTGATAGCATAGGTGCTTTTTAGTTTGTTAATGTGTTCGTTGATCTCGTGTGCTCCTTCGACAGGGTCGTACCAATATCCGAAACCACCTAGTCCGTTTCTTGATGACTCTGGGAGCGCAATATCATATTTGTTATCTAAATCTTTCAATAACGTTTGGTATCGCTGGATATCTAAATCTCGCAATAATCTAACTTTGTAGGGATTATTACCATCGAGAACTATAATCAATTTTCTGTTTTGTTTTTGATTACCTTCAAATACTTCCACTTTTTTCGGGATGGATTTTGTAAATTTATGAACCCTTTGTTCAAATGTTTTATAGAATTCCTTGAATCCCGGAAGTGACTGTATTGCATTATAGGAGTCAAAATCCCTGATGAATGGAGGATACCATATATCCTCATCTTTCAAGGATTCATTCATGTACACAAGTAGTTCTTCAGGTTGTTTGAATTTCTCTAACATTACGAATTTATAAAAATTTAATACTGGTTTGGGAATTTCATGGCTAGGGCCCTCGATAGTAAGTAAGTTAAAAGCTTCCTCATATTTTTTTTGTTCATATAACGGATTTACTTCTTTGTAAAGTTCTATAAAATTTTTCATTTTTTCTCCCCTTTTCAAAAAACATAAAAAGAAAACAAAGGTTTGTCTTCTTGTGCTTAAATATATTTATCCAAATATCTTTCATCCATTTAAAGTCTTCCTTCTACTTTTACTTTACTCTCTTTTCCATGTTTTTCAATAGTAAATTGTGGATTTATGTAGAAAAAATATATATAGAACTATTTCCCTAATTATGTAAGCTAAAAAGATTTTAATGTTATATTGTACACTTTTAGTTGCAACTTATTATGAGTTTTTAACTAATTAAAAAAATAAAAATCCACGCCTTCAAGACGTGGTTTTTCTCCTACGCCTACAAGGCTAGCTACTGGCGACCCCCATTTGAGGGTCTTTTTATTTGCCCAATTGCCTTTGTCACCCTTACTTACCCGTAAACGGGTCTTTATACTCTTTCAAACTTTTCTTGTCTTTCACTTGGTCCTCTAGTTCTTGATTTCTAATATAATTTTCTACGACTTTCTTGTTTAGACCTACGGTCGAAACGTAGTACCCTTCTGACCAGAAGTGTCTGGATCCATAGTTATACTTGAGATTCGCATGCTCGTCAAATATGATCAAGCTACTCTTCCCTTTGAGATATCCCATGAATGAACCTTACCGCCAGTTTAGGTGGTATTTTAACGAGCATGTGAATGTGATCAATCATTGCGTGTGCTTCGACTATTTCGACCCCTTTGTATTCACAAAGACGTCTCAAATATTTTCCGATATCTGCTTTCAATTTTCCATAGATTGCTTTTCGTCGATATTTTGGACAAAACACGATGTGATATTGGCAGTTCCATTTTGTATGTGATAAACTACTTGTGTCATCATTCCTCTTTGGCATTGGTGATAGAATCCTCCTTGATTATATTGGTGTAAGGCAATTGGTTATTACCATTATACCAATCAAGGGGATTCTTTTTTTTCAACGCTTCCGCTTTTTTGATTCCACCCGCATAGCAGGTGGTTTTATGTTACCCTTCGGCTAACATAATAAAAAAAGCCACTTAATGGCTTTACTATCAGTTAGTGGTGGCTCCAGGGAGAATTGAACTCCCGACACAAGGATTTTCAGTCCTTTCATGCAACAAAGAAATCATATTTCTATATTGTAAACTCACATGCAAGATAATACTCATCAAAATCCCCTGGACCTCGACGATTCATGAATTGTTTTACTATTAGGTATCTTCCAGTTGACAACTCACCATATAACCATTCCCAGTTAATTGACATCTGGCTGTCTTGATTTTTTTCTACAATATAAGCAATCATAGCCCAAACCACTTCTTCATCAGTTATATATGATAATTCATTCCACTCATTGTCTTCATAAAGAAATATAGTATACCACGTTCCAGTCGTTCCCTCATCTTCACCATAGTAATTAAACTCAAGTAATAATCCCTTGCTAGAAATTGATTCATCAGAAATTACCATACTAGCATCAGAATAATCATTAACTTCATATTCGTTTAGTTCATAACTCATCATAGTTATTGCTGTGTTTTGGTTATTACACCCTGACAATGTGATTGAAATAAAAACAACAATAAGAAGTACTAATATTTTTTTCATAAAAATCTCCTTTATTTATTGATTTATTTAACTAATGGATTTTCAGTCGTTTCATGCAAGTAAAAATGCCGAATTAACGGTTTTGAGACCTAAAATCCAGATTAAATATGATTATTACGTTTAGATGTTTCAACTTTATTCAATTATTCTGGTATCGTTTTGAGAATTTTTATTAATAAAATAAATGATGTTTACAAGTACAATTAGTGCAATTAGAGTTAATGTAAAGGCTATACTAAATACAAAGCCCATAACATCAGCAAATGCTTCCAAACCGCTATCTGAAGGTGATGCATAATAAATTTGATTGAAGATTAGATATAGTATAAATCCCCCTACAGAAGACCAAGATAAAATGAAAGATGCTTTTATTAGATTTTTCATTATTTTCCTCCTTTGTATAAACAAATTATAACATAAAAAAACAGCAAGTAAATTTGCTGTTTATTTTTTCATTAATATTTTACAAATTACTACCCTAATATAAACATAATGGATTTTCAGTCCTTTCATGCAAATGATCGTTCTGAAAATTGTATTGTTTTATCGTCCTTGATAAAGTATATTTGTGTTCCATTATAATCGGTTCCTTCTGTATATACTATTTCTCCATCTATACTATCCTGTGCTGTATATGTTTCATAGAATCTTATAATTACTACACCGCAATCAAAATCATATTCTGAAAAATCTACCGATAAATCATAGGTTTTATTGTATTCGACTTTACTGAAGATCCATTTGCCTGGATCACATCTATAATCATCGGATAACAAATTATCACCAGCTATGTTGAGCTCATATAGGATTATTCCATTTTCAGGGTCATTTGATGTTTGACTTCCATCAATTACATAAACCACTAGATTATGACTTAGAACACCATGATATTCAGCATCATTCTGATAATCATGCCCATAACTAATAGATACTTTTATATTATCAGTTAAATCATATTTTTTATGGTCGAGACTTATTTGCACACATCCTGGCCATGTGGTACCGTCACCTATGGAAGTACCGGCATTTATTCCATCAATTGTGCTACAAGCAAGCAACACAAAAGACAAAAGAATTAAATTAAATATTATTAGATATTTTCTCATATATTATCCCCTATGTATTTGTTGATATATCATGATTATTATAGCATAAAAAAATAGCAATTAAATTTGCTATTGATCAATTTTCATTTATTAAATTGTCCTTGTGTCATAACAGGTTTGTGAATACATAAAAGTTAAAAATAAAAAAAGCCACTTAATGGCTTAACTATCAGTTAGTGGTGGCTCCAGGGAGAATTGAACTCCCGACACAAGGATTTTCAGTCGTTTCATGCATAAAAACTCTTCAAATATAGATTTCGGGATCCGGAAAACTGTGTATATGATACATCTCTGTGTAACATTTTAAGTTGCAACTTGATAACTGAAAATATCAAATCAATTAGAAGCAGAAAGTATCACTCTTAAATGAATAACCTATCAAAAATATCACAAACAGCACAACTTGAAAGTTGTGCTGTTTGTGATTCAGCTTATCAAATGATTGAATTCTACGTTAATCAGAATAATTGGTATTCAAATAGGCAATAAACTCATCTACAACAATAACCATATTTTCCATAAAGTGTAATTCATCTAGCAAGTCCACAGCATGAAGATAGGCAAGATCGATTGATGCTAGTTGAGATTCTGGTGTTCCCAATCGAACAGAATCATATACATCTGTAATCTGAATAATGTAATATGCCTGTTCCGCGTCTTTTAGATAATAAAATAAGTCCAAGCCTCCCTCAAATCCATATATATATGCCTGAGCTACTGTAGATGATGAATAGATAGAATCATGTGTTGAAGTTAAATAGCTTGCAGAAATGGGTGTCAATCCCAACAGATTTCCTTCAGGTAAAATATATTCTTCATAAATATACATAAAGGAATAATAACTATTATCTTTCACTGTTTCAATTCCTTCTAATGAAAATTCGTTACTGTAGATACTTTCAAGCACAGCAACCGAATATGCCTCTAAGACCACTTCGAAATCAGTTTGTGACCCAGCGGTATGAAGAAGCTCACTAAGAAAATGTTCAGTTAGTTCAACCATAGGAGTACCGCGATCATTAGAAATAGTACCCCACCCTATAATGGTTTGAAGCATAAATGAGGATGTAAATTCGATACTATCATATAAGTCACTATTCAAATAATTTGAACTGTATGCATCTTCAAGATCTAACCAATATTCATCAAAATCCATCTCTGCCTCTGTCCTGCTAACTTCTAGATTTATCAATTTCAAATAGGTATTGTATATGTTTGTCATATTAGTAATGCTATTGAGAGTGGCAAAAAGACATGACGCATTATAGATCCATTCCATTTGTTGAACCAAGTCAAAAATATCTAATTCAGTCTCCCATTTCGCATAAACAGACGCATTTTCAGAAATAGGAGAATTCAATAATGAGTTTGATGCAAAAGGTTCTTCAAAAGAATCATCATCCCAATACCACCCGTCAAAGATATACCCATCCTTGGTTGGATCATCAGGGATTGTTACTGATGTACTCCCACTTGTTTCAACTGAAAGAACTTCAGTTCCTCCGTTACTATCAAAGTTAATTGTAAAATTAACAGCTTGTGTACATCCTATTAATGCGAATAAAAATAGAATTGATAGAAAAAGTATCGTTTTCTTCATTTATAAATCCTCCCTTATTTTTATAGCAAAACTTTGAAAAAAAATAATACATCAGAGATTTTTATCTCAGATGCATTATTTAAATGTTACTTGGCTCTTTGGCTTTATCTTACTACGAAATACATAAATTCACAATAGTCAAACTTTCTATTATCAGTTTCAATCGTTCAATATTATTTCATTTGTGAAACCACTACCGGAGATTAATAAATTAGCATAAATGATATGATGGATTTACTTTTGCTTGTGACAATATAAAAAAAGCCACTTAAGGGCTTTACTATCAGTTAATGGTGGCTCCAGGGAGAATTGAACTCCCGACACAAGGATTTTCAGTCCAAAACTGCAAATATAATGAAAAATTATCGATTGAGTAAGTAACTTGCCATCATCATTTTTCTTCTCTTGATTAATTCGATGCTATCTTGAATCAAAAATACCGATGCTAATCCCACAAGTAAGTTAATTTCTATATCACCTTCAAAAGTTTCAATAAGACTTGTTGCAAAATTCTTTTTTGAATCCAATATATCTGTATCAAACATCGCAATTACCTTATCATTTTCAATAATATTATTATCAATTATATCATATCCGTAATCGGATTCTTGAATTGAGAGGTTAAATAGCTTTGATTTAATGGAAAATAAATATTTTTTGTAAATTATTTTGATTCTTCTTTCTTTGTTGCAATAGATAAATGCTTTTCCAAACTTATGGACTAAGTAGTATTCATAATCTTTAAACAGATAATATTTATTCCCTTTCCTTTTAACTCTATATATATTCCCATCATCAAATGATAAAAGATCAATCCTTTTTCTTTTTCTTGACAAAGCCGATGTAATGATATAATTCCCAGAAGAATTTTCTTTACAATAAAAATTTATTTCAAGTTTATCCTTGATCTCTTCAAAGAATACTTTTTTTCTATTATTAAGCATCTTGTTTATTTTTTTTCTCTTCTTCTTACAATAAGAGTACTCCAAAAAAAGATTATTTATGTCATACACATCCGTACATTTCAATACTTGTACTATCAGTTTATTAAATAGATCATCTATATCAAATTGATTTTCAGGTTTATATTTTATTGTATTGAAAAATATTTTTATTCTATAAATAAACTTATAGGTAACCATCTCAACCTCCATAAAATACAATTATTATCTGCAGATTTAGTAATTCAAGGATTCAAATAAAGAAAGGATTTTCAGTCCTTTCATGCACTAAAACTCTTCAAATACTGATTTTAGAGCTCGAAAAAATATGTATGTGATACGTCTCGAGGTAACGATACTGGTTAAAAAACGATCTTATTTATATATCAATCATCTCTTAAAATTTAATCGGAATTAATCTCAAATGTCATAACAGGTATTAACTTATATTCAAGATTATTTACCTTTTTATAGACATATTCTTTTTCATTAAATGTAAAATATAATTCATTATCAACAAGTTCTCCATCGTAATATGTCTCATAAAAACTAACAATATCTTCAAAATCTATTATATCAAAATACGTGATACGGCGATACCAAGAATCAATGTATTCAAAACACTTATTATCTGCATCCGTATTTTCACACAAATGATAATCAGTTCCTGTTTTAGGCATAATATTATTAATTTCTTCAATATCAACACCAGAGTAGAACCCACTTGCTAAGGTTCTAAATAAATTATAATTGGATCCCCGCTTAATAGCTGGATATGGAATGATATAAACATAATCATAATCATAAGATTCATTTTCTATTCGTCTTTCTACCTTAACACCATTAACTGTTGTACGCCCATAATCTATATTAAATGTATCAGGAATATATGCCACTTCATATGCTGGCCCTAGTTCTTTAGGGACATAAACCGTTTCATCATCAACTACAAACTCATCATATACCAAATAAAACAAATACCCTTCTTGTGTCATAAAGTTTATACTCTTATGAAAGTAAACACCATCATCAACTGTTAAATTCACATAATTAAAATTAGATTTGGAAGCACCTTTAGAAAGTGTTACTTCTATCATTGTTTGTTTTTCACTTTGTGGATAAACTTGTGCCAATGAAGATATATACAATACTTCTTTAACCCAATCACTCATAATGCGATAATCATTTTCTTCTTCAAAGAGAACTGCTAAAGAGTCCCAATCTTTAGACACGTAAACCTCTCCTGGAAATGAAATATCATATACTACCATCTCATCTACCATTAAACTATACTTATCTAAATAAAGATACTCTTCACCAGGTTCTATTCGATAGGGATAATCCCCCATTAAACGACATCCTGTTAGAATAATTGCAAGTAGAAAGATGCTTAATCCAATAAGTTTTTTTATATATTTCATACAATCCCCGCCTTATACATAGTATATTTATTCTATTTTAACACATTTTTATATTCAAAACTATTTCCTTTATGAAACTGCTACTGGAGATTGACAAATTAGCATAAATGATATGATGGATTCACTTTTTAAATTTGCAAAATAAAATGCTATACGTTTTTATGCAATGCATTATACTATAGTTTATTTAAAAGTTACTCTACCCTCTCGCGACACAAGGACACCCAAGTATTTCATAAAAATAAAAATCCACGCCTTCAAGACGTGGTTTTTCTCCTACGCCTACAAGGCTAGCTACTGGCGACCCCCATTTGAGGGTCTTTTTATTTGCCCAATTGCCTTTGTCACCCTTACTTACCCGTAAACGGGTCTTTATACTCTTTCAAACTTTTCTTGTCTTTCACTTGGTCCTCTAGTTCTTGATTTCTAATATAATTTTCTACGACTTTCTTGTTTAGACCTACGGTCGAAACGTAGTACCCTTCTGACCAGAAGTGTCTGGATCCATAGTTATACTTGAGATTCGCATGCTCGTCAAATATGATCAAGCTACTCTTCCCTTTGAGATATCCCATGAATGAACCTTACCGCCAGTTTAGGTGGTATTTTAACGAGCATGTGAATGTGATCAATCATTGCGTGTGCTTCGACTATTTCGACCCCTTTGTATTCACAAAGACGTCTCAAATATTTTCCGATATCTGCTTTCAATTTTCCATAGATTGCTTTTCGTCGATATTTTGGACAAAACACGATGTGATATTGGCAGTTCCATTTTGTATGTGATAAACTACTTGTGTCATCATTCCTCTTTGGCATTGGTGATAGAATCCTCCTTGATTATATTGGTGTAAGGCAATTGGTTATTACCATTATACCAATCAAGGGGATTCTTTTTTTTCAACGCTTCCGCTTTTTTGATTCCACCCGCATAGCAGGTGGTTTTATGTTACCCTTCGGCAAACATAAATAAAAAAACGCATAAAAATGCGTTTCATTTAACTCTAATTTTAATTACTTACTCGTATAAATTGTGTTTGTCATCACTGTGATTTGAGGATTACCAAAATATTCATCAAATGTACCTTCATATGAATAAGCACCTATATCACCAATTTCAACGATTTTATTACAAACTGACTGTAATAAATTATGATCGTGAGATGCAACTATAATTGCTCCTTTGTAATCTTCTAATCCATTATTGACTGATTGAATCGACTCCAAGTCTAAGTGATTGGTAGGTGAATCTATAATAAGGGTATTTCCCTGAGATAACATTAACTTAGAAAACATACATCGCATTTTTTCGCCACCCGATAAAAATTTGACTTGTTTTAGTGGTTGATCTCCACTAAAAAGCATTCTTCCAAGAAAACCTCTTATATACGATTCAACTGGATCTTTCGAGTATTGTCTTAGCCATTCAATTAAATTATCATCATTATTTTCAAAGTATGATTCATTATCACTAGGAAAATATGCCTTAGATACAGTTTGTCCCCATTTAATGGTTCCAGAATCAGGTTTCATTTCACCAGCAAGAACTTTAAGGAGTGCTGTTTTTGCTAAATCATTTTTCCCAAGAAGAGCAACTTTATCTCCTCTGTTCATATTAAAAGATATATTTTCAAATAGTTTTCTACCATCTAAAGAGACACTGATATTATCAACTTCTAAAACATCTTTTCCAAGTTGTTTTTCAATCTCAAAACCTATAAATGGATATTTTCTTGTCGATGGAATAATTTCATCAAGCTGAATTTTTTCTAAAGATTTTTTTCTTGAAGTTGCTTGAGCAGATTTAGATAAATTTGCACTAAATCGAGCAATAAAGCTCTTTAGCTCAGCAATACGTTCTTCTTTCTTCTTGTTTTTATCATTCATTAATCTTTGAACAAGTTGTGAGGATTCCATCCAAAAATCGTAATTACCAGCATACATCTTAGCTTGATAGTAATCAATATCTACCATATAAGTACAGACATTATTTAGAAAGTGACGGTCATGAGATACTGTAATTACTGTATTTTCATAGTTAATTAAAAAGTTTTCTAACCAAGAAATCGCTCCAAAATCTAAATGATTGGTTGGTTCATCTAAAAGCAGAATATCCGGATTACCAAATAATGCTTGCGCAAGTAAAACTTTGACTTTGTTTTTTGGTAGAATATCACTCATTTTTGATTGAAAATCTGTCATTGGAACACTTAACCCATTCAAGAGTTTTTCTGCAGCGTATTCGGCATCCCAACCATCAAGTTCAGCAAAAGCAACTTCCAAGTGAGCTAGTTCGAAACCTTCTTCTTCAGTGATTTGTTCTTTTTGATATAAAACTTCTTTTGCTTCCATGATTTCAAAGAGCTCTTTGTGGCCCATGATGACCGTTTGAACGACTGTATAATCATCATATTCATTTTGATTTTGATGAAGATAAGCTAGACGTTTGTTCTTTTCAATAATCACTTCACCTGAAGTCGATCTCTTTTCTCCTGAAAGTAATTTCAAGAAAGTTGATTTACCGGCGCCATTGGCACCAATAACACCATAGCAATTGCCTGGCATGAATTTTAAATTGACATCTGAAAATATTTTTTTGTCCGGAAATATTAAACTAAGATTTGATACAGTAATCATTTTTTAAAACTCCTTTGCAAATAAAAAGGCCTTGCATAAATAAGATCTATTTTGGCCGTATTTGCTATGTAATATTACACTAAACAATCATTTTTGTCAAGCATATATACAGTATATAGATGTAGATGTTTTCTATATAGGCATTATAACTATCTTTTTATAAATTTTAATATTTTTGCTATTTCATTTCTGAAAATTTTTGATACTTCACTAAATGCATTGATTTGTAATTCTTGCATCAAAAAGTGATGATTATCTTGATTTTTCATTTGATTGATTTTTTTCATCTGTAAACTTCCTTCTTTCCACATATCTTGTTTATTACCATCTTAATTTTACTCTTCTTAATTATTTTGTAAACATATATGTCTATGAATACGTTTTCTTAATACATGAATATTGAATTTAAGCTATTTTTTGTGAATTATATATTTTTCCTTCATAAATTCTAACAAAAAAGACGAATATTCGTCTTTCTTGTATTTATAGTTTAATAGTCTTATAGATACAGCTAGTTATTAATTAACAAGTTCTATTGTGTATGTATATGCTTCTAAATCAAGCACACCAAAAGTCATATTATCTTCAATTGATGTTTTATCTAATTTAGTGAACATGTAGTCTAACATTCTAAAAGAAAGGTTCTTGTCAGCTATATGATATTCATCGAGTGTTAACACGATGGATAGTTCTAAAATTCCAATATTAACTTCGACATCAAAATATAGATAAATTGCTGATCTACTCGGCATAATTTTATCAGTACCAAAGCTGATACATACAACAATTTGATTATCATCATTTAATGTAGCAAATACGTAATCAATGAAAAACCCATTATCATAGATAACATAATTTGCATCACTTGAAGCTAAATCTCCAAGTGGGTCATAAGCATCATTGATGTTTGTTCGAATTGAATCTAAGATAATATAGTTCATGAAATCTTCAATTATTGTATATTGATCATCACTGCTTGCAAATGGCAGTCCTAACAAACTAAGTTGTGCAGTTGTAAGTAAATCATCAGATGAATTATATATTAGCTCTGGAAGATCTGCATCAGTGGTGTTTACAGCAACTGATTTTATCATAACGATTGAGCCAACAATGACTATGGTAATTAATAATATAAAAAATATAAGTAATCTTTTTAATGCTTTCAATAGAAAAACCTCTTTTCTTGTTATAAAATATTTAATTCAAATATTTGACTAACTCATTATTTTAGATTGCATCTTTATTAAAACCCTTTGCGATTAGAAAAATACCAAGAGCAGCTTCATTTAATGCAAGAGGAATATTCATTGCGATATATGCAGGTGACAATGGTTCAAATCCGAATAAAACCATGTAAGCAGCTGCCATATAAATCACACTTGCAATTAATCCCCAAATAGATAGCCACTTAGGAACTAATTTGGATTTGAATAGTAGATAATAAAGAATCAGTGCGGCAATACTAAATACAGCCATGTCTAATGCAATATGACCTAAATGGTTTCTTGCTTCTAATAATAAATGTCCAATACTATTGTTGAATTCTACATTTGTAATATCTTTTGATAATGTAATCAACATTAAAAAAATAACTGCGTTAATAATAAAGATAAATCCTTCTAAGAAACGTAATCCAACATATCCTAGTGCCAAACTAGGACTCTTTTTCTTTAATACCGGATAAAGTGCTAAAGAGATCATCATAACACTTAGTGCCATAAACATGGTTACAATAGCTCCTATTTTAATAGATATAGCATTGTTTGCTATTAAAGTAAAATCTAAGTCTTGAATATAACTTTCTGTTAGTGCTAAACCTACTATTCCAAATACAATTGCTAATAAGAATCCAGCTCCCGCAAAGGTAGCCATTTTTCGATAATTATTCATTTTCTTATCTCCTTTTTATTGTGATAACATTTAACGATTAAAATTAATATTTTTGAGTTGAAAATATGTGAATCTTATATCAACACATTTGACTCAATACTTTGAGCTTTGAAGCAAACTTTTTTGCGTTGTTAATATCTTCATTATTTGGTCTGTTTTTATTCATTCCTCCAAAATATTTGAGAAAACTATTGGTATTAAATCCTTTACAACTAAATTCACCAATAACCTCGTAACCTTTTGATAGTAATATATCTCTGAGTCTTGTGTGATCTTTTTTAACTTTCTCTTCTCCTTGAATTGCACTTGTTGAAAAAATAAAGCATTTTTTATTCTCAACCGATGGTAGCTTATCAACAAAGTCTAATAATTCCTTATAATGTTTCCCACTATCAATACCCGATCCGAATCCTATTAGATTGAACTCTAAAAATTCTTCTTCATTGGTTTCCATAGGTGATTTTATACAAGCTCCTATTATATCACCTATAGCTTCTGCTACTTTTCTTGTATTATTGTGATGATATGAATGTAAAACTATTATTGATTTCATCTTATTTATTCTCTTTCTCATCTGATTCAATATAAAATATTTCATCTATAGTCTTGTCAAAAATTATAGCTAATTTAAAGCAAAGCTCTAGAGTTGGTGAGTATTGTCCTTTTTCTATAGCAACAATTGTTTGTCTTGAAACTCCAACTTTTACTGCTAAATCTTTTTGAGTGATCTCGTCATTAAGGAATCTTAATTTTCTAACATTGTTATTAATTACCAATTTTTTCATAATTAAACGCCTTTTCTATAATAGATTATAGTGAATAGTTCTGATACTATTTCTGTGATTACTCCAGCACCAATTAGTGTAATGAAGAAAACATGATTATTCATGTTTATTACTTGAGTCACTAGTGCAAGTATGAACCCTAATGAAAAGATGATTAATGAAATCTTTGTTGCTTTTAGTTCAATTAACTTATCTCTTTCATCAATAACATCCATAACTTCTGCCTCTTCACCTTGTGCAGTTTGAACAATTGCAGTACCGATTGAGAAGATAATCATAATAATAATTCTTGCAACAATTGATATCGGAATAAAGATTAAAATAACAATTGCCCAAAATCTAAAGATATCAGTTGTATCCACGTTCCCATTCAAATATCTTTGGTATACAATCAATGTGTAGATCCCTGTTATGATAATTGAGCTAAATATGTTTGTTAAACTTTTGCTTTCTTGATATGACATTTTTTTCCTCCTAATTTTACTCCAAACAATTTGTCTGGTCTTATATACATATTGTAACGCATGTTTTACTTTATGTCAAGTCTATTTTACATTAATTTAAATATTTTTGCTTTTAAGAGTGTTTTCCATATAAAAAAACGACAAATAATTTATCGTTTAGTTGTAATCGTGGCGGAGGAAAGGGGATTTGAACCCCTGCGCCTTTTACAGCCTACAAGCTTTCCAAGCGTGCCTCTTCAGCCCCTTGAGTATTCCTCCAATTAATGGTGCACCCGACATGGATCGAACATGCGACCTTAACCTTCGGAGGGTTACGCTCTCATCCAACTGAGCTACGGGTGCAAATCACATCGCGATAATTATTTTACCATGCTTACACGAAAATGTCTATTGTATGATTTAAATTGACAAATATCTAAAAACTAGGTTAAATTAATAATAAACAACAAAAAGATATTAGACGAATGCTGCCATTAAATGGTATAATTATTTTTGAAAAGTTCACATATTATTTAAGTTTCATTTCTTATCATAATCTAACACTTTATTTGGGGTATATATATGCAAAATACAATATTCAATCGATATGAAAGAAAATATATTATTACACAAAAACAAAGAAAAGATATGATTGAATTTTTAAAGGAGCACCTCGTTCTTGATCCTTATTCTGCAAATGGGATAGGTTATAACATTCACAATATTTACTACGATACACATGATTTCAGTATCATCAGAAATTCAATTTCAAAACCTAAATATAAAGAAAAGCTCCGCTTAAGAAGCTACACATCTAAAATTAAAGCTGATGATTATGTTTTCATTGAAATAAAGAAAAAATTTGAAAGTCGTATTAATAAAAGACGAATCGATTTGACATATCAACAGGCTGTTGACTATCTTGAGAAGGGTATAAAACCTGCCTTAGATGATCCACAAGCCCTTCAAGTCCTTGATGAGATTGATTATTTCATTAAGGTTCATCAAGCGAAACCAGGTGCATTTATTAGATATAGACGATTAGCCTTTATGGCTCCAAAACAGGACTTAAGAGTAACCTTCGATGATCAAATGTTATTTAGAAACACAAATATTGATTTAACAGTTGATGGGGGAACCCCAATCTTGGAAGACCAGAACTATTCACTAATGGAAGTTAAAAGTGAAGATAATTTTCCTTTCTGGTTAGCAAGAAAATTATCTGAATATGAACTTTATAGTCAAAGCTTTTCAAAATATGGAACTGCTTATAAACAATTATTAATAGGAGGAACAACAGATGACTACATCCTTTTTCATTATTGATATGGACGTTTTAACATTGACACATATTATTTACGTTTTGATTACTTCTACAGTGTTAGGTGCCGTATTAAGTTCAGTATTTGTCTTTACACATAAAAAAACAGCTTATGACCACTCATTCAGCATAACGTTATTTATGTTACCCCTAGTTATTTCAATCATAATTATGCTAGTTTCTAATAATCTTGCTAGAGCTTTCAGTTTAGCTGGTGTATTTGCCTTAGTTAGATTTAGAACTGCTCTTGCTGATTCGAGGGATATTGCCTATATTCTAAGTGCTGTAGGCATAGGGCTAGCATCAGCGATGGGATATCTTGGATATGCATTAGTAATTACAACCTTCATTTCAATTATTTTATTCATCCTTTATTTCTTTAAAATAGATAAAGATCGTTCCAATCATGCTAAACTCAAAATTATTATTCCCGAAAATCTTAATTATGCAAATGCATTTGATGATATCTTTAAAGAACATTTGATGAGTCATCAACTTCAAAAAGTTAAAACAACTGATTTTGGTACAATGTTTGAATTAACATTCATTATTAAAATGAAGAGTACGATTGATCAAAAGAAATTTCTAGATCAACTAAGAGTAAGAAATGGTAATCTGAGTATTACATTAACTTCAGATTATGTTTCATTAACATCTGACGTTTAACAATTAAAAATACATAAAAATAAAAAAGCGATAAAATCGCTTTTTTTAATGGTCGGGACGACAAGATTTGAACTTGCGACCTCTTGGCCCCCAGCCAAGCGCGCTACCAAGCTACGCCACGTCCCGGCCTATTTATTATATCAAAAACATACTATAAAAAAAAGAGCCGAAGCTCTTAATTTCATTATTTAGCAAGTGCACCCATTGGATCCCAAGGTTTTAAGACTTTAGGTTCCTTTTTCCATGCTTTTATTTGCTCTTCTGACAAATATTTTTCATGGATAACAGCCTGGTAGACAAATTGATCAAACCAAGTATCTGAAGCTAAGTAATAGCCTTTGTTACCGGTGGTATCACCCCAGCTATTTTCAATTTTCCAACGATTAGGTTTTCCTTCATCTAAATTAACTGCTGTAATCACCATCGCATGGCTCATTGCACTTTGACTGTAGTCAAGTTGGTCTTCTTTAGATAATACTAAACTCATTTCAAGCATTTGATCTAAATCATAGGATTGATCATCCCAAACACCCAATTTGCGGTCTCCGTATCGTGCTACATCAGAACCAAACCAAACAATTTCATTATCCAATAATTGCTTTAACACGAGTTCTTTAAGATTTTTCATCTCAAGATTTAAATATTTAATATTTCTTCCACCAATAACGTTACCTAAATATGAGACAGTGTATGTCTTCATAAAAGGTTTGTCTTTCGTAGGTGAATTGATAATAGAAACATAATCTTTTAAGATATCTCCAACATGCTCAAAATAGAATGCTTGAGGTGTTAAATCCTTAATGATTTTATATTCTTCTTTAGATATGTATTCAAAATTAAATCTATTAGGAGGTGTTCCAAAATTAGTTGATAAGAAAGTGTAAAATTCATCTAATGCTTGAGCTTTTAGCGAAATTATTTCACTCTTCTTACCATCAGCAAACAAATGTCTTGCATTCGCTGCATATTGTCTGAGTTTTAAATTAATGATCTGATTCATAAATTTCGTGCTAGATGATGATGTAGACTCTTCCATAGCATCCTTAGGAACAATACCATATTTTTCAATTAAGCTCACAAACATATCCCATTGACCGCCGTCTTGAATACCAGTCTTTAAGAGATGTTGTAAAGTTCTATCATCTTGATCAGCATCAAGAAAATCATCAATCGCTTCAATAAAATAATTGATCTTTTCAAACTTATCATAAAATGCTGTATAGTTTTGAGACAACTCAAATTCTTTGATATTATATTTCTTGGCAATGATTTCTCTTAAAACATTAAGTCCTGCAAAAATCCAGCATCTACCACTTTGCTTTTGGTTAGCTACAGGTAACGTTTTAATCTCATTGGAAAAGCGAAACTGTGTTAAAGGTTTCTGTTCTTGCTTATCAAAAAGATTGGCTAAATCATTTTTCATTAAGACACGTTTTAGAGCTTGTTGAACAGGTTTGTTATCATAATTTTGTTGTAGTTTTTTTAAATCATTTATTTCAATTTTTTTCATATAATCACCTTTCTTATTGCAAAAGAGGGCCCAATGGGGTCATCTTTATTTATAATCTAATCATTCTTTCATCTTTAAATGTTTCAACAATTGCATAATCGTTTTCCTTAACAATAACTAAGGATGTATTGACATAATTAATGATGTTAGATACACGTTGTGGTGGCACAGCAATCAGAAGTTGAATGCTTAAGCTATTATAGAATTTCATCATCGCATCAATACGACTTTCATCCATATTATTGAATGCTTCATCAAATAAGACAATACAACCTGAATCGACACGGCGATTCTTAGTAAGTAGCTGTTGGAAGGACGCTGCAATAACGATATAGAATGGTACTTGCGTTTCTCCACCACTTTTTTCTTTTGAAACCTTCGAAAAATATGATTTATTCCCGTTTTGATTGGTCACTTCAATATCATAAGCCATGTAATTTCTATAGTCTAGATATTTATAGGTGAGCATATCATATTCGGGATCATTTGAAGCAATTTTTTCAAATAATTCCATAAGAATTGTTTCATTTCGCTTAGATAATCCTTCAGTAAATAAAGTATGTTTTACAATTGCTTCATTACCCATGATGATATGATAATATAGTTTATAATCAGGATTATCACTTGCCTTATAAATGAGCTGATAGCTATCAGTACCAAAGGTTTTACCTTTAAGTGCAACATTTAACTCAGCGATTTGTTGTTGTGCATTTTCAATGCTTGCTCTAAGCTTACCAACAAATTCTTCTTTAAATCCAATTTCAGAGCTTCTACGAAGTTCAGTCGCTTCTTGTTCGTAGCGCACCAAATTATTGTTTCTAATCTTTTGTGCTTCTTGTTCAAAATAGATGAGTTGTTCTATTGATGGGGCAGCACCAAAATGGAAGAGATCAATATAATTTTTCATCTGATTAATTAAATCAGCTCCAGCCTTAATGACCTGTGAGTTTAATGAAATATTGGATTGTGCTAAGTAAGATGTAATTTTATCATGATCTTGTTTAAATTTGGATTTAAGAGCATAAAATTGTGTGTTTGCTAAACTGAGTTTTTCGGGGTGTTTATGACTTAATTCTTTCTGTCTAGCACCGAATTCATCTAGTTTAATTTTAACGTCTTCAATTAAATCTAAAATACGTTGACGTTCATCACGTTGAGTTGCAATATCACCAACAAAAGTTTCAGAATCCAATCTTAATTGCTTACGGATATTTCTAGCCTTTTCGATTTGTTCGTCTAATTTAGCAAGATTCTTGTCTTTACCCAAACTGTTGATTTGTTCTTCAATTTGAGTGTATTCTCTTCTTGTTTGCTTAATCAAATCAAAATAACGTGTTTGTCCTTGGTGGATGAGTTGATTACTTCTACTTTGTGAAAGTAATCTCATAATCTTATCATTCTTATCTGTGATGTCATAGAGCTTATCCATTTTAGCTTCTAGTTCAACCAAATGTTTTGATTCCATTTCAGTTTGCATCGTTGTAGCTTGCGTACCAATAAAAGGAACCTCATATACTCTAGGATTAATCTGACGTGCTGTATGATTATTATAAGTCATACATGTTGGCGTAATAGAGCGATTAAAGTTCTTAAGCTCATGTACATCATTCACACAGTATGTATTATTTAAGAGCATGTTGATATAGTATCTTGCATAGGTATGATCTGATGTAATCTTATCGGCGAGTGTTCCTGGAATCATTTGTTCATATGCCGTTAATTTTTGAGTATTGACCAAACCAACACCATAAATTCTTTGTTCATATTTAACTTTTTCATATATATCTAATGCATCATTAAAGTAACTTGGATCAACGATAATATCAAAACGTTGAGTGTTTAAATACCCTTCTACAGCATTTCTCCACACTTCATCATTGACCTCAATTAATTCACATAACGGTCTAACTCTAATTTCCTTATGATAATGATTCGACAGACCTTCGTTAATTGAACGTATTAAGTTTTCAACGTATGTTGGATATGTTTTAACATGTCGTTTCAATTGATTTAAACGTTGCTGAGATACCCTGATTTCATCTGATAATTCTCTTTTTTCTGATTCAAGCTTGTCTTTTTCAATATTATAAGCTTGCATATAAGATTGGACCTCAGTGTTGAGTGTCGATAAATGATGTGAGAGATCTTCAGATGAAATTTGATCTTCGTTTGTTTGATAATAGCTTACAAATTCCTTCATTGTTACATTAGGTAGAAGATTAATGAGTTCTTTTATTGTGTCAAATTCTCTTTGCAGTTGTTGTTTAACTTGTCTTAAAGTTTCTTTTTGTAGTTCATATTCATTAGATTTCTTTTGTAGTGCCTCCTGATAAGAACCTAAAGTTCTTGAAAGGTCACTGTCATTTTTAGAGCGCTCTAAATTAAGAATCGCTTGATCATTTTCTTCAATTTGGACATCAATTTGTCCTTTTGCATCTCTAAGATAGTTTAAGCGTCTTTCAATTTGAGTTAGTTTGTCTTCATTTTCTTTGATGAAAGATTCTCTTTTTTCGACCCAATTCAATTGATCAATCAATTCGTTTATTCCCTGTTGCTCTTTATTGATTGTGATATCTTCACCAGTTTGAGATATCAAGTCAAGCTTTTCAAGCTTTTCCTTGTCTCTTTTGATTTGCAGTTCAACCTTTTTAAGTTGTGCAACATTGTTTTTAAGTGATTGAATATCAATCGGATCATCATCTAATAAGAATTCAAAAACAAAGGCTTGTAAATCAATTGAACGAAATGCAAGAGCTTTAGGAAGTATTTTTGCATATTTGGTTGCATCCATACCAAAAAATCTCGCAAGGGCATCACGATATTTCTTTTGCGAATCATAAGGAACTAATTCGATATCAAGTGATTTCAAGTACGACTTCATACTCTTATAATCTCTTGGGTATTTCTTTTCAAGAAATAAACTATCATGAATTGATACATTATCAAGCAAATAGAATCTTTCTTTCAAGTTAGATGATTTAGGCAGGTCAAGAATACAACCAATGGTTGAAAACTTCTTACTCTGTTCATCAAAGAATTCTAGTGCGAGATGGGAGATAACATCACCATTTCTTAAAAACTCTTTGTTTTCAGCACCGATGCGTCCTCTAATGTAGCCTTCTAAGGTACGCTTTGCATCGTCAGTAGCCGCAATATTAAACTTAGACCCACTTCTACCACCTACAAATAAGAACTGCATAGCATCTAAAAGCGTTGATTTACCAGATCCATTTTCACCTGAAATCAAAGTGTTATCCTTGATATCAATAGTTTGGTTGGAGAATAAATGCCAGTTGACTAATTTAATCTTCGTCAGTTTCTTCATTGTCTTCTGAACCTCCTTCCACATAACCTTCTAATTTCTGGACAACCTCTTTAATACTGTCAAGATTAGTTACATAAAGGATGGTTGGATATATTTTGATACGAGCATCATCATGTAATCCCTTATCAATAAAATCAATAATGTTATAGTTTCTAAGAAAACTTAAAGCGGGTTTAAGTTTATCTTTTGTGATTCTTTTGTGATCTAAATAACCGATTCTAGTTAATTCTGCATGAATTTCATGCAAATAGATTTCAACGTTCTCATCTAAAGTAACAAAATCCTTTTTTCTTTGATAAATAATTCTAATTACGAGTATTAAAAGGCTTTCTGTTTTTCTTAAACGCATATGGTTATAGAAATTATCATTAATGATTTGAATGACTTCATCTTCTCGATGCACATCCATCGTAAAGTCAGTTAAAGTAAAGAAAGCTTCAAAAAGTTCTTTATATGCAAGAATGAAACGGTAATCATTTGTGTCCCCAGGCTTTCTCTTAGTAATAAAATTCACTTGGTAAAGTTTGTTGACAACTCTAGAAAAGATGGTTTTTTCACCCTCTTTTAATGTGATAAAAATATCATTGAATTGTTTAGCTGCTGCTGTTTTATTCATGCTTTTACCTCTTTAATTCTAAAGTTTTGGAAGGTAACAAAATTATTTCTACATTCCTTACCTAATGGATCAACATCATAATGCATACCTATAGATTTCGAATAAAGGAAAATCAGAATCAGTTTGACAAAATCTTCTTGAGTTTCTAAATTGATCTGAGCTGCCTCAATCGACGGGTTACCATCTAAAAGTGATTTCACATGTTCATCAATTTCCTTTTTACCATAAATATTATTCTTCAATAAAGCTTTAATTTTTTCCTGTCGATATTCATCTGATATCGAGCTTTCATCAAAAATAATTTCTTCAGCAATTGTTTCTGCACGCATTCGTCGTTGATTATATAACGAGTTTGTATCCAAATTTCGCGCTTGTGTTAGATAAAACAGTGTTGTGTAATCAAAATCCTTTTGTCCAAGTACAATTGTGAACAAACGATTGAAAATACCTTCAATATCATCTGATTGATTCGTAAAGAAGAGAATCTTTGCTGCTGCTGCACTGATATATTGTTCATTTTTTCTATCAATTGCTAAAATCAAATGTTCTAAAGCAGTGAAACTATCTGTAATAAATCTCAAGCGATCTTCAATATACAGAAATGCTTCATTATAATCTTTGATTCGTTTTACTTTTTGAACCATTTGTGCAAGTTCATCCATTGCTACTTCATTGTTTCTTATGTTAGATATTGATTCTAAGATAGCTCTTTTATATCTTGGTAAACTATCCGTTGTCTTAAGATTGTAATAGGCTGAATCAAAGAAGTTTTGTTTATATTCAATCAGAAGTTTTTCTAATAATATTTGCAAATCTTGCTTGGATTGTTTTTTTGTGATGTCATAATAGTAACGATAGATATTCGCTTTAAGTGATTTCAATTTGCGAATAATATCATTTGTTTTTTGATAGGCTTGTTCTAAAACTCCAATACCTTCGTCAATTGAAAAAGAAGACAAAAGAGAATACACAGTAAATATTTCACCTGTATACTCGCTTTGTCTATTATTTTGAATACCCTCTAAAATATCAATGATTTGTATTGAATAATCAAATAGATTTAAAGAAGTTTTGTAATTTCCTAATTCTTCTTCTCCAAGCCAACCATTCTTTTTCAAGACATTGATAACATGTAAAGATTTTTGTCTACTTGTACGAGCGGGTTCATCTTCTTCTATGTCAAGAAAATCATCTGAAGGTTGATCATCGAAGTAATCTACTAGCTTCGAAACGATAAATTCTCTATCCCCCTGATAAGCATCTTCGATACTATCAATTGCCCGATATATAATAAAAATACAATCGATGTATGTTTTTTTATTAGGGGAGGAAAGGACACTAAAAAAATTGCTATTAATCTTGTCAAAGAGATGTGCCATCAGAATCCTCCTTTATTTTTATAAAATAAAAAAAATATGAATTTCATATTAATTGTAACATGAATTAGACATATTTTCTATTTTTTTTGTATTATTTGTGTCGAATAATTGCAAACTTTATTTTCTTGCCATTATACAACTTTCCATTCAATTCATCAAGGCGTTTAATAGCAGCTGGATGAATTTGAAATTCTGTATCATTTGAATTAACGATGATGTCTCCAACGTTCTTTGGATAGAGGTCAGCATACTTCTTAAAATAATCAAGTAATGTAACTGGGCGAATGCCATCTTCTTTTCCTAAGTTAATTGATGCATACTTGTAAGTTCCACTTGATCTGCTACTTCCTGAATCAGATCTTCTATCACTTCTTGAATCTGAGCGGGTAGAATTTCTTGAACTAGAACGGTCAGAGTTTCTTGAGCTTGATCTGTGATCATCGCTTCTTTTTTTAGCTGGTGAATCAATCCTATCATAACTTTTTGCTTCTAACATTTGTTTGCTTAGAAGTGCATAAATTATTTTATCATCAGCAAATCCATCTTCATGTAATTTTTCAATAACTGAATCATAGTTAGTTTCATTTTTAGTGATTAGACCCTTTAATTTCTTATAGTTTCTTTCTTCACTCTTTTTGATGATATCATCTTCTGTTGGAATTTCAGCTTCACGAATTTTCGTTTTGATATATCTTTCAATCATGGCAAGTTTGCCTCTCATGCTTGGATAAACTAATGAGACTGACATTCCTGATTTACCAGCACGTCCAGTTCTTCCGATTCTATGGACATATATTTCATCTTCAAATGGAATTTCATAATTGATTATCATATCAACATGTGAGATATCCAATCCTCTTGCAGCAACATCAGTAGCAATCAAGAATTTTAGTCTCTTTGATCTAAAGCGACCCATAACATAGTCTCTTTGACTTTGTTTTAAATCACCATGGATTGCATCAGCTTCATAATTATGTTTTTGCAAAAAGGTGACTAAACTGTCAACATCTACTTTTCTGTTTGCAAAGATGATTGCAGAATTTGGATCATAGTAATCTAGGACACGCATCAACAGTTGATCACGATCTGATTTTTTAACCATGTAGTAAACTTGATCTGTTTTTGAGACTGTTAACGTTGGTGTTTCAATTTGTATGATAACTGGTGATTTCTGATATTTCTGTGCAACTTTCTTAATAAATGGTGGGATAGTTGCAGAAAAAAGTGCTGTTTGTCTGCCGCTTGGTGTATCCTTTAACAAGGTTTCTAAGTCGTCTTGAAACCCCATTTTAAGCATTTCATCAGCTTCATCTAAAACCAATATTTTAAGATTGCTAAAATCAACTGTTCCTCTATTCAAGTGATCGATTGTACGACCCGGTGTAGCAACCACAATATGTGGGTGCTCTGATAGAGCTTTAAACTGTTTGTTGTATGATTCTCCACCATAAATTGATGTAATTCTTACAGCCTTATTAAACTTGATGAGTTTTAAAAACTCCTTGTATACTTGAAGCGTTAGCTCTCTTGTTGGACAGATCACTAATGCTTGAACGGTTTTTTCATTGGCATTGATCTGTTCTAAAATTGGGATTGCAAAAGCGAATGTTTTGCCTGTACCCGTCTGAGCCTGGCCTATCAAATCTTTGCCTTCTAGCATTTTTGGAATTGCATGATGTTGTATTGATGTTGTTTCCACTAGACCCAAATTTTCGATTGCCTGTTTTGTTTCTTCTAAAATCGGTAAATCATTAAATAAAATATTCATTCTTTTCCTCAATTCTTATAAAACCTTTAACACTATACCATAATTACGTATAAAATACTATCAAACCAATAAAAAAAGACTCAAAGAGTCTCATTTCTATCACAGTTTTCACCCTCGCAATGTTCATTCTTTGAATATTGCAAATTAGCACGGTTTAACTGTTGTAATATCGCTTTGACATTATGATACCCATTTAGTCTAATTTTACCATCAATTCTCATATGAGGAAGTTCGAATATTCCCTTTAATATGGCGTTTTCGCGATTAGATTCAACAGCGTTTGCATATTGATTTGAGTTTAAAACAGATTTTACAAGATTGATATCTATTCCTGAATTTGTAGCAATTTCTATTAAAATATCATGATTGCTAATATCTTTAACTTCTTCATAATACGCCTTAAAAATGTTTTTATTAAATACAAAAGCACAATTTTCTTTCTTGGCTAGATGAGATAATCTATGAACATCGAAGACAGGTACTGGTTTAATGAGTTGATTGATTGTTGGAAACATTCTTTTTGCTTCTTCAATAGTGGTGACGTGATGTTTACTCATCACCTTATCAAATGAGCAGTCTGATTCAGGTTGAAAAAAGGGAATCATTTCATAACTTCTATAAAGCAATTCAAGATCTTTAAAGACATAGTTATCAAATAATGATTCTATACTTTTATGTTGTATATAGCATAATGGACTTAAATAATCTAACCAAAACTCTAATTTCATGATAATCTCCTACATCAGTCAAATAAGTCAATTAAAAAACAAAGACTATTTATATTATAGAATTTAGATGTTAGGATGTCAAAAGAGTCGACTTGTCAGCTGTTATTTACTTTTTTATAAACGATTTTTTCATCAATAACGGTTGCATATAATATATCTTGTGTGAATTTTTCTATATTCATTTCAAGAAGATTATCATCATATAAAGAAAAATCAGCGATAAAATCTTTTTTTAACAATCCTCTATTTTTGTGCATCGTAGAAAAATTAGCACCTTTCGTATAGAGTTTTAAAGCTTCAAATCTAGTTAAAGCCTCTTCTTCAAAATACGACTCATGATTAAAATCTGATTTTCTTTCAATCGCAGCATACATTCCTAATAAAGGGTTAGGTATTTCGATGGGAGCATCACTACTTCCAGCGAGAATGATCTGATTCTTCAATAATGTTTTCCAAGGAAAACCCAATTCTGGAGTTTGACTGAAATAATCAAGGGCCCAAGGTAGATCACTAGATAAAAATTGTGGTTGGATATCAATCGATAATGGCATATTCTCCATTTGCTCAACTGTTTTTTTATCAATCCAAGGTGTATGAATTAAGCGGTCGAAAGTACCATTTTTAGGAGGATGTTTTTTAAGAATTTCTATGACTTCCAGTAACCCCAAATCACCAATGACGTGAATAGCAACAGTTAACGCATTTAATCTTGCCTTTTCGACCATTTTTTCAAATTCATCTTTGTGATGTATTCTCATTCCATTTGAAGACTGATTTCGATATGGATGATGCATTAAAGCAGTTTTTGATGATACAGTTCCATCATAAAACATTTTAATGCTTCCTATCTGTAAGTACTTTGTCTGATCTAAAAACATCCGTTGAGATTTGATATAGTCATTCATGACCTTATGATGAACCAAAAGATGCGCTCTAAAAGGTAAATCATTGAGTACCTCATCAAAAACACTAAGCGTATCTGTAAATCCATTGTAATAGGAAAGATCATCACTATGACCGCCAGTTACACCATACTTATAAAGGTTGTTAATTGAGATTTTTAGTAAATCTTTTAGTTGCTCATGTGTATATCTAGGATATGTATCCATCGCTTGTTCTGCAATATCTTCAGTTAAAATACCTGTTTCAGATTGGTAATTCATTTGTTTTAAGACAAAATCATTCACTGTAACACTGTGATAGTCATTATGTCTAATGATGATTGGATAATTTCTACTCATTTGATTTAACTCATTCTTTGTAATTCCACATTCAAAATAACCTTCAGCAAATAAAGGTTGGTCGAAAAAGGCTTCACTTAATATATGTAAAACTATATTTTTATCTTTAACATTTTTTAGATTAGGTCTTGATAACTTTCTTCCATATCCAATTAAATGCAGGTGTGCATCTACAAATCCTGGATAGACATGCGCACCATATAAATCGATGACTTCTTCAAAAGACATATCTTTTATATCATCATCAAATCCAATAATAACACCAAGATGTGTTGCCATTTGCTTTTTAACACTGGTTTCATTTTCCAATGTATGAAAATATCCATTTTTCCAAAGTTTCATCATTCACCTCTAAATAAAAAAGCTCTTATCATGATTTTACCATGATTTGAGCTTGTTTGTTATGTGATGACTTTCCTAATATCTTCAATCTTAAATCCCTTAGCATAAAGTTTCTGTGTCAAAAAATATTTTAGTTCTTTTTCTTCCATTTTCCCTCGATACTTCTGATAAAGTTTAGCATAATTCTTTTTAATTAAATCTATTTCATTAACATCATAGGAAGAAAGAGATTTTTTGATGACTGATTCAACCGCATCAAGACTAAATCCTTTTCTTAAAAAGAACCCTTTCAATGTTTGAATCATCTGTTTTCTTGATTTGTTTTTTATTGACGACATCTTTTTCGGTAATAGATAATTCAATATTTCATTTTCATCAATTCTTTTAACAAAGCCATCAATGATGTCTTTTGAAATTCCTTTTTCACGAAGACGATTAATAATCACTGCTGGTCCTTCACTATTTTGTTTGAGCTGGGTATAGAGTTTAGCATAAGCGAAATCATCTAAATATTTCTTTTCTGTATAACGCGAGATGAGTTGTTTAATAATTGCTTCTTTTGCACCTTTAGAGTTTAAATACTCTCTCATTTCATGGACAGTTAGCATCTTCTTAAGTTTAGCTATACCTAGCTTATTATAAAATGCATAATCATTATCTAAACATAGTGAAGCAAAGGTCTTTTTATCAAATTCTTGATGTGTTTTTATATGATATTTTAGAAAGATTTCTGGCTCTATCATGATTATTTCTTCATCAAATTGAACTGCATATGATTTAGTTTTTTTCGTAATTCCTAATACTTTTTTCATCTTAACTTTCAAGTAGATCAATCAACTCTTGAAGTTGAAAATCATAGGTGATATCTAACATTCTATTCATATAGATTTCTTGAATTGCGATTGCAGTTTCTCTATCTAGTTGACCTGTTATAGTTATTCCTTGCTCTATTTGGAAATCTGTGATAGAAGTTTGAGTTGAAGTATCAAAATATCCATCTGTTCTAAGCATATTTAAACTTGAATAATCAAAATAGTAGTTAAAGAATGCTTGATAATTCGAAAGATATGAAGATACTTGATTAAGTAAAACTTCTCCTCCATAAACAGGCATTTCTAGTGCGTGAATTCCCTTTTGCTCAATCAAATTAACATCTAAAGGATCAGTCGCAACATTTTTCCCATTGTCATAAAACCATTCTCCTTCAGTATAAACAAGAGCATAGCGTATATTATTCAAATCTAAAAGATTAATTGAATTTTGGTACACGCCTTTACCATAGGTTGGTTGTCCATATAATTCATAACCTCCATAGGTATTTAAAGCTGCAGCTAACACTTCAGCAGCTGAAGCTGAATGGCCGTTGACTAAAGCAACAATCTGATAATCTTTGGATTGATTAAGCCCACCATAGAAACTTCTTGATTCGCCAGCTCTAGGAATCATTTGGAAAATAGGCTGCTCAATATTTTTAGTCAGCAATTGTTGAATGATTCCTGGGATTTGTGATGTATCTCCTGAATTATGTAAAGCTGTCAAAGCTCCTCCGGTATTGTCTCTTAAATCAATTATTAATGTCTTTGATTCACTATCTAGTGATAAAATATTTGCTTCTAAAACATTTAAAGTATCATTAAAAGCTTTACTAGTTCCGATGGTTACATCTGGAACATAACCTGAAAATTCAGTAATTTTAATATATGCTAAATCAGTAAAAGGCATAGCAAGTGAATATGCTGTAGGTGTCAAAATTTCTTGATAGGTAATGTCAACTGTATATTCATTCATATCAGGATCGATGACAATAAACATCAAAGTCTCATCGAGTTCTCCTGATAAGTAACTCATGACATCTGTTTCTGAATCAAGTGTATTAAAATAAATGGACTCGGAAGCAACAACGATTCCCGTAATTAAATCGTTAGGATATAGTTTACCAACTGCTGCACCATTTGAATAAACATAGGTAACGCGTAAATTGAGATCTTCCATAAGAAAACTAATACCAATGCCTATGAATGATTCATCTCCTGTTGGAGATACACTTAATGGATGAGCTGAAAGACGTGTATATGGGTCATCGTTGGCTTCTCCGTAAGCTTCAATGGTTGCTTCCATCGATGCAATAAATGCATCTTGAGTTTGAGCATCAGTAATATCATAATAATAATAGTTTTTAAATTGAGTTGTGATTTGTTCAAAGGTATCCTGGCTTGTTCCTGTGGGTGTTGTAGGCATAATCTGCTGTATATAATAGCCTGCAAAAAAAGCTAGAACAACACTAGCTAAAAAGATTATTCCTAATTTTCTGCTTCCCATTTGGCTGCCTCCCTGCTAAATCCTTGTCCCAGAGCTTCTTTTGTTCTTGTGAATATCGTAAATGCTTTTGGATCTATTGCTTTAATCAAATGTTTAAATTGATAAATTTGCATACGATCAACTGTACAAATAATCATATCTTTTTCTTGGTTTGAAAAACCACCAATTACTTTAACTTTGGTCATTCCACGTTCCAAGCGACGATAAATTTCCTTTTGAATCTCTACGCTAACATCTGTAACAATAAATGCTGTAAATCCTGATTTTCCTTCAATAGCGAGTCGATCAACAATCATACCGCTGATAATCATTGCACCAACTGCATAAAGCCCTAATTGGAAATCAACGAGCATTGCAATAAAAATGACGATTCCGTCTGTAATATACATTGCTAAGGAAAAAGGAATATGTAAAAATTTATTCATAATATTTTGAATAATATCTATACCACCAGTTGTTGCGTTATTTCTAAGGACAATTCCTAAACCTAAGCCAATTAGAAGTCCTCCGAAAAGAGCACCTAAGAGTAATGGACTTTCTGTTAAGTGTTGCATAAAAAAGTTCTTATCAATAGTCAATTCTAAAAGCCAAATAATTGTTGGCGATAATAATGTAGCATAAATCGTTTTGAAAAATAAGACTTTACCTAAAAAGACTAAGCCGACGAATAATAAAACGATATTTGCAATATACATAAACAAACTGACAGAAATAAAGTCCTGTAATAATACAGAAACCCCCATCACGCCACCAATGACCATATTTAATGGCAATAAGAAAAAATAGAAACCCAGAGACAGTAAGATGACGCCTGCAGTGATTTCTAATATTTCAAGTTGCTTCGCTTTATTCATTTTCATCACCTGCTTTTAAATAAGCATTAATGAATCCATCCAATTCCCCATCCATGACAAGATCAACTTGACCAACTTCATAATTGGTTCTATGATCTTTTACCATCTGATATGGATGGAAAACATATGATCTAATTTGAGATCCCCAAGCAATATCTTTTTGTTCGCCTTGGATATTTTTTAATGTCTTTTCTTGTTTTTTTATTTCTTCTTGAACTAATTTTGCTTTTAAGACACTCATTGCTGCTTCTTTATTTTTTAATTGACTACGTTCATTTTGACAAGTAACAACAATACCTGATTCAAGATGTGTGATTCTCACGGCTGAGTCAGTTGTATTTACTGATTGTCCACCTGCTCCTCCACTACGATAAACATCAATTTTAATATCTTCATCTTTAATGTCAATATCGATATCATCATCGATTTCCGGTAGGACATCACATGATGCAAATGATGTATGACGTCTTGCATTTGAATCAAACGGAGAAATTCTAACCAAACGATGAACGCCACGTTCTGCTTTTAAATATCCGTAAGCATATGGGCCTTTAACGAGCATCGTTACACTTTTTATACCTGCTTCATCTCCTGATTGATAATCTAGGACTTCTACCTTATACAGTTTCTTTTGTGCATATCTCGTATACATCCTATAAAGCATGTCACACCAGTCCTGGGATTCGGTACCACCAGCACCTGGATGAAGTTCAATAATAGCATTGTTGCTATCATAAGGTCCATTTAAGATGGTTTCTAATTCAAACGACTTAAGCTCTTTTTGAAGTTCATTGATGTCGTCTTCTAATAAAGTCCATTCATCTGTTCCCTCTTCACTCAATTCAAACCAATCAACTAAGTTTTTGTACTTAGCTTCTAAAGATTTCAAGCTATCAAGTTTTTGACGAATGTAAGTTGATTCTTTAGTTAATTTTTTTGCTTGTTTTGTATCATTCCAAAAATCCGGTTGTTGCATCTGAAGGTTAAGCTTCTGATACTGCTCATGTAATTTTGTGGGTTGAAGTGCTCTTGTCATATCTTCGATGTTTTGCTTAAATCCAACAAGGATTTTATTTACTTCATATGTTTCCACAAAACCACCTCCTTATCGCCAAGGCATTTGTCTTTGCGCCCGGTTTTTTCTCACTTTTGGTTTTCTAGGTCTTGCATCTGAACGTCCTTCATTTGTCGATGTATTTTTAACAACTGCTTCACGTTCAACATTATAATTAATTTGTGCACGAATAGCATATCTCGTTACATCAGTTGAAATGTTTACAATCATTTCATTGAACTTACTAAGTCCTTCCTGTTGATAAATAACTAATGGGTTCTGTTGCGCATAAGATTGCAAAGTTACCGATTGTCTGAGCTCACTCATTGTATCAATATGTCTCATCCAGTAAGTATCTATAACTCTTAGCATAACAACTTTTAAAAATTCATTAAATATTTCAGGTGGAACTGCTTCCTTTTTACGATCAATTTCCTTATGGGCAAGATCTAGGATATAGTCTTTAAGTTCATTTTCATCCATTTTTTCAATCGTTTCTTTGACTAATGTATCTGGAGGAAAAACATTCCCATTGAATTGTACAATAATATTGTCAACATCAATCTTAAATTGATTTTTCCCAACTTGATGAATAAATTGATTTATCGTTTTTGTTAGGCTATTATCTATTGTTTTTCTCACTTCATCTTCAATCGATTCAAAGACAAGAACTTCACGTCTTTCTTTATAAATGATTTCTCTTTGTTTACGAAGTACATCATCATATTTAAGAACTTGTTTACGAGAATCATAGTTATTTCCTTCGATACGTTTTTGTGCACTCGTTACAAATCTCGAGAAAAGTTTAGATGATAATGGTTCTCCTGAAGAATTTAGGCGTTCAAGCATTTCAATACGGTTTTTAAAGCTTTCTCCACCAAATCGCATCATCAGTTCATCTTCTGCAGACAAATAGAATCTGGAATATCCAGGGTCTCCCTGACGTCCACTACGACCTCTTAACTGATTATCAATACGTCTAGCTTCATGACGTTCACTACCTAAAACAGCTAGTCCACCAAGCGCTACAACACCTTCACCAAGTTTGATATCGGTACCACGACCAGCCATATTGGTTGCAATTGTTACAGAACCCAATAAACCAGCTTTTGCTACGATTTCAGCTTCTCTTTCATGGTTCTTCGCATTCAACACTTCATGAGGGATTCTTCTTGCATTAAGGGCACGAGATAAATCTTCAGAGGTTTCAACCGCGATTGTACCAATTAATAAAGGTTGTCCTTTTTGATGTCTTTGCTCGATTTCATTGACGAGAGCATCAAACTTATCTTTTAAATTTGCATAGATATAATCTGGTTCGTCTCTTCTAATAACTGGTGCATTTGTTGGTACTTCAACAACGTCCATATTATAAATTTCTCTAAATTCTTCTTCTTCGGTTTTCGCAGTACCAGTCATACCAGAAAGCTTTTTATACATTCTAAAGAAATTTTGGTATGTAATCGTAGCTACTGTCACGGTTTCTTTTTTAACTTGCACTGCTTCTTTGGCTTCCAAAGCTTGATGCAAACCTTCAGAGAATTGACGTCCTCTTAATATACGGCCAGTGAACTGGTCAACGATTAATACTTCGCCATCATTAACAACATATTCCTTATCTCTTGCCATAATATGATTTGCACGGAGTGCATTATTTATATGATGAACAAGTGTAACATGTTTTAAATCATATAAATTATCTAATTGAAAGATTTGTTCTGCTTTTTGAATACCTGAAGGAGTCAATGCAATTGCTCGAGCTTCCAAATCAATTTCAAAGTCTTCATCACGAATAGATTTTGAAAATCTATCAGCTGCTTGATATAAATTGTGATTATTTTTTGAACCACCAGAAATAATTAATGGTGTTCTCGCTTCATCAATTAAAATGGAGTCGACTTCATCGATAATTGCATAATTAAGGCCACGCTGAGCAACCATATCTTTAGCAAATAATACCATGTGATCACGAAGATAATCAAATCCAAGTTCACTATTCGTTGAATATAAAATATCACAATCATAAGCAGCTTTTTTCTGTTCTCTTGTTAGATCTCTAACATTTAACCCAACAGTTAAGCCAAGGTATCTGAATAAATCACCAATTTCACCTTCGACTTCACGTTTTGCCAAATATTCATTGACTGTAACAATATGTACACCTTCGCCATTAAGCGCACTTAAATAAGCAGGCATAACTGCTGTTAATGTTTTACCTTCACCGGTTCTCATTTCCGCAATGTTACCATGAAAAATAGCAACAGCTCCACAAACCTGTACATAATATGGAAATAACTTAGTAACACGTCTCGAAGCTTCTCTGATGACAGCAAAAGTCTCTGGCATTAAAGCTTCCAAAGTTTCCCCATTATTAAATCTTTCTTTAAATATAATTGACTTACCTGACAATTCTTCATCAGATAACTGAGTCATTTCATTTTCATATGCAAAAACAATATCTGCTATTTTTTTTGCATCTTTTAGTTCTTTTTTACCTGGGTCAAACCAACTTTTTAGCATAGAGACACATCCTTTACGTTCTTTATTATATTACTATAATAAGCGTCTTTTTACAAGAGATATCAGTGTTTAAGGATTTTTAACATAATTAGAGAATAAAAGAACACTTACCCAATAGATAAGCATTCTTAGATTTATATATATAATGGCTTGATTAAAGCATTTAATAAAAATAAAACGCCAGTGGCGTTCTATTAGAAATCAAATTTGACGTCTTCTTTTTTAACTGCATCAGCTTCAAAGAAATCACGTTTTTCAAACTTCTTCCAATTCGCAATAATATTGCTTGGAAATACAACAACTTTCTGGTTGTAATATGAAACATTTGAATTGTAGACTCTTCTTGAAGCTTGTAGATTTTCTTCAACTTCAACAGTAGCATCTTGTAGCTTAGCAACATTTTGTGATGCTTTAAGATCTGGATATTGTTCAACGACAATATTCAAAGCTTGGAGACCACGAGATACTTCGTTTGCAAATTCTTGTTTTTCTTGAATTGATGCTCCATGTGGAGGTTGTCTCATTTCGACGACCTTAACTAAAGTATCTTTTTCATGCTTCATGTATCCTTTAGTAGCGGAAAACATTTTTGTTAATAAATCAAAACGCTTTGTTAGTGCAATATCTATGCTTGATTCTGATTCATCAATTTTAACGAGCATTCTTCTAAATGCATTTAATGTACTAATTACCCATCCAACTACTATCAATAATACTAATACAATTCCTATTATTACATATATAATAGTTCCACCCATATTTTTTTCTCTCCCTTCTAAAGAGTTTTCTTAAATTTACTACTATCTAACCGCAATTCATTAATGATTGCTGGGATTAGTTCAATATCTGACATAAACGGTTTCAATGATTCTTGATTAATTGGTGTTTTCATTGATAATTCCATATAATTTTTACGGTCATTTACACCAATATGTAATTCGTTATCATTAAAATAATATAGAATTGAGCCACGATGCAGTTTTTCTAACTCTAAAAGTTTTTCGATCATACTCGACGTAATATGATAAAACCCATATTCTTGAGTCGATGCATAAATCGCAAATTTCTTATTGAATTCCATACTTTCAGTATCGATTTTAACAAGATTTTTTTTCTGCATACCATAACCGCGACCTTCAGCGATTTTAAGTTCTTCCTTAAAGTTTCTTTCAAAAGTGTAAACATACCAACGACCCATGAAATATGTTTGATAAGTAATAATTCTATTACCTTTTGAGTCTCTGGTTTCAACTCTTTCTTTAAAATTGATATCACAGACCTCAAATCCAACACCTTTATAACTACCTTTAATATAATCTTCAGCTGTATATCTATCAGGTCTTTTTACCATGCCGGTCTGAGTAATTCTAGAAATAGGAATATAGGATTTTGGTTCATATATTACATCGTCCAATTCTTCTTTCAATAGGCTTGTAATCAATTCATTTTTAATCAAATTTCTATAATTTGAGTAAAATTTTGCTGCTTTCCCAAAAAAAACTATTGCTGGGATACCCAGTGCTACTGTCCCTATAAATAATATTGGTAATTCTAAAACAATTGCAAGTATTACAAAAACAATTGCAGGTAGAACTAATAATATAGCTATCTTATTCTGTTTTCTGTATTGCTTTAATATTTCAAGTCTTTTTTCTTCAAATTTCTCTAAATTATTCATTTCATCACCATAACTATTTTATAATAGATTACTAAATAAAGCAATCTTATCGACCTTTTCCCATGAAAAGCCTTCATCATCTCTTCCAAAGTGTCCATAAGCAGCTGTTTTAGCATAAATTGGGCGTTTCAAATCAAGCATTTTGATTATTCCAGCAGGTCTTAAATCAAAGTTAGATTTAACTGTTGCATAAATTTTTTCTATTGCAACTTTTTCAGTACCAAATGTATCAATATAAATACTAACCGGTTCTGCAATACCTATCGCATATGCTATTTGAATTTCACATGCATCAGCAACTCCTGATGCGACAATATTTTTAGCGATATATCTTGCCATATAGGCAGCACTACGATCAACTTTGGATGGATCTTTACCTGAAAATGCTCCACCACCATGTCTTGCATATCCACCATATGTATCCACGATAATCTTTCTTCCTGTAAGTCCCGCATCTCCATCAGGACCACCAATAACAAATCTTCCTGTTGGATTAATTTGATAAATCGTGTGAGTTGTATCATAACCTGACAATACAGGATGTAAGACATGCTCATGTATTTCCTTTTTGAGTGCTTCTTGTGTCCATGATTCATCGTGTTGGGTAGATAAAACAACTGTGTGAATTGAAACAGGATAATGATTTTCGTCATATTCAACTGTCACTTGAGTTTTTCCATCAGGCCGAAGGCCTTTGATAATATTGTTTTTTCTAACATATGCTAATCTTTCTGCCAAACGGTGTGCTAAAAATATAGGTAAAGGCATGAGTCCTATTGTTTCATTGTTTGCATATCCAAACATAAACCCTTGATCTCCTGCACCTTGCTCTCTATCATGTTTTTCATCAACGCCTAATGCGATATCAGATGACTGAGGTTTAATTCTGACATCTATATTAAGATGATCAGCATTAAAACCTGAGCCATGCTTATCATAACCAATTTGATTGACTGCCTTTTTTATGATTTTTTCAAAATCAAGCACTGCATTCGTTGTAATTTCACCTAAAAGTAAAACATAATCGGTTGTTACAGCTGTTTCACATGCAACTCTGGAATTAGGGTCTTGTTCCAAGCACGCATCCACTATCGAATCTGAGATTAAATCAGCAACCTTATCTGGATGTCCCTCAGTTACAGATTCACTGCTAAATAATTTTTTCATCGTCTTCTCCTTTTTACAAAAAAATACGCTTTCCCAAGGAAAAGCGCCTAATTTTGGATTTTCCTTATTGATGGGTTGTACCCCTTGTGATAAGCACCTAATTAAATAGGTTGCTGCTACTTCATAGGTCACTAGCCTCAGTAGCTCTGAATAAGTGGAACTTGTATTTTTAATTGCTCATTTAGAATACATGATTTAATACGAATTGTCAACATAAATACATAAGATTTATGAAATCAAAAGTTATTATACATTTCTGCAAACTCATCGTGAAATTTCAAGAATCTTTCTTTTAAATCATAATCAAAATAATTGGCAAGCTCATTTTGAAAAAGTTTCATAATAATCGAGTGTGCCATAGGTCTCTTATAGGGTTTTGGCCCTCTCATTGTGATATAGAGATCAGATAATAAAATTATTTGAGCATCAATTTCAGGTTGTATGATGAGCATTTCCTTAAGAAATTTCTCATTTGCTGTATCTTCAATGTGTGCTCTTGCAATATCTTCACATTTTTGTGCGAGTTGCATTCTTTTTGCTATCTTTGACCCTAATTCTGTTTTTTCTTTAAGCATATCATAGGATTGTTCATCATATGAATTCATATCATTTAATAATATTTTAATTTCCTGATACTGAAGATGAACCATAGCATAATTGTTCATCTCTTCTATTTTAGATTGTTGCAACCCATAACTATTTGCTAGCTTTTCGCTCATTAATTGAACTTGATAAGCATGTCTCTTATCCATCAGTGTATATGAACTAGAGAAAACAACAGAAAATAAATCACCAACAATATGTGAAAAGTCACCTTGAACTTGTCGTCTTTTAATCAATTCTTTTTTTCTTTCTTCTTGCATATATTGTCCCATTGAGACAATCGAATAAACAACAAAATAAAAGAGAATAAAGAGTAGGGTTCGAAGTAAAATATCACTAAATTCAGGTAAGGAAATAAACGCTGGTAGGAATTCTATAATCGTTTGACCGTTTACTAAGGCATGAAAATTATAGGTCCAAATTAAATGAATTGCAGTTAACAAAGCAAGTAATGCTTGAAAACTACTACTTAATAATTTTTTTTCTTGATATAGGGAAATAACTACAACTGCATAATACATTAAAATATATGCGCCCGTTTCAAAATATTGATTTTGATATAGTCTCGCATAAATTAAGACTGATGAAAAGAAAATATAGAATGCAGCAACATACATGGCCACCATTTGTTTTGTCTTATCAGTTGGATCCATATTAATGAGCTTTTTCAATAATTTATTGATGACATAAGTCAAAGGTAAAGCGATAATAGTGACCACCCAATCAGAAGTTTGTCCACTACTTAAAGATAAAATTAATAAAATAATCGAGTACATGATATTTGATAAAAAGATGATATTTTTAATGACAACATTTCTTCTGTATAAAACTGCCGTATCATTGGTGATATCTACACCCTGTTCAAAACCAAAAAACTTAGCAAAAATATTATTGCCAAGTATTTTTATATTCCAGATTCTTCGTTTTTTGGTTTTAGGCACTACTCATCATCCTATCTTATAAGTCAAATATGCTAAAGCGTTTAATTCCAATGTCTTCATGTGCCAAATCTTCATTCATAACTTGAGCGACTCTTGTTGAAGCTGCTGCTGCTAAAGCGCCAACGATGTCATCCATAAATGTATGACAAATGCCATCTTCTTTTCCAGCATCATTTAAGCGTTTAACGATTCCACGCTTATTGACATCGATATCACCAAAATTGGTTTGACCGATGGTGCCATATAAACCCGCGACATCTAAACCCATGGTTTCATCAATTCCAAATAACCCTAAATCTTCATAAATAATATCTTGAATAGGTCCTTGGAACATACCTTCTTCAGCCAAACGGTCAATTTCTGCAGCTAATTGAACATGATGGAAAACATCTCTAAGCGAAAGAATTTTTTCAACGGATTCCATACAAATATCTCTTGAAATATCATCTGTATATTTGGATTGCTGTTGAAAGGTAATTTCAGCGATAGATTCAATGCTTATCCCTCGTTTTAATAAGGTTTTTTTATTGAATTCAAACATTTCTTGTCTTGTAAATATTATTTTTTTTGCATTTTTATGAGCCATTTTATTCATTCCCTTCTATGAAGACATCACCCTTGTGAATGATGGTTTGTCCGTTTAAAAAATCAGTAATTGCCATTTGTCTTTTTCCTGGAACTTGAATTTCTAGGATTTCTATCGCACCATCAAGTGTTGCAATAATTAATTTTTTCTTGTTTTCTATTACAGTTCCTGGTATTGCTTCACTGTCTATTATATCACTAATTTTAGCACGATAGAATTTGATAAGTTGTTTTTTTAAATACGCGTATGCACCGGGTTCTGGAGATAATCCACGGATTCTATTAAGAATTGATTGCACTGTTTGATTAAAATCAATACGTTCATCATTTCTCTTCAGTGTATATGCAAAAGATACTTTAGATAAATCCTGAGGTTCACTTACAATTTTTTTATTTTCATACTCCCCCAGAACATCCAAAATCATTTGACTACCAAGAATACTTAATTTATTGCTAAGTGATTGATAATTATCTTCTGGATCTATATCTATTTTTTCTTGTTTAATGATATCTCCACTATCCATCTGGTAAGCCATATACATGATTGTGATTCCAGTTTCTTTCAAACCATCAAATAGAGCATATTGAATGGGTGCACCACCGCGATATTTCGGTAACAATGAGCCGTGAACATTAACTGCTTTAATTTCATCTAAAAGAGCTCTTGGAAGCATCTGTCCATAAGCTGCAGTAACTATCAAATCTGGTTTTAAATCTAAAACAACTTGATATTCCGTCTTGAGTTTTTTAGGTTGAAAAACAGGAATATTTAAGGATCTAGCAGCTTCTTTAACCGGTGAGAGTGCAAGTATTCTCTTACGACCTACAGGTTTATCGGGTTGTGTGACAACTAATAGTATGTCGTGTACTTCATTCATTTTTTCTAGTATTGGAACAGCAAATTGAGGTGTTCCCATAAACGCTATTTTCATATTTTCACCTACACTTTATCTAAATTTGGGTAATACTTAATAAAGATTTCTTTTGTTTTATATTGTTCGACTAGATCAAAAACCGAATGATCAATTTGATCTTTAGACTTAATGGTTAAAGTAAATCTAAATTGATCTTTTATTCTTTTAATGATTGCTGGAGTTGGACCTAAAACATCATAGTTTAAGTTTACCAAAGCTTTTCTGAGTAAAAATGCTTGTTGATAAGTTTTCAAATATTTCTCACCCTCAATTAAAATTTGAGCGGTATTTTTAAATGGTTTATAATTTCCAAGCTTCCGGTAATAGATAGCTTCGTTATAGAATAAATCATAGCTATCTAAGATACTTTTTATTGCGTAATGCTCTAAGTTATATCCCTGTATAATCGCCTCACCAGGCAAAAACCTTCCTGATCTACCAGTAACTTGGGCAAATAGCATATATGCTTGTTCACTCGCCTGAAATGAGGGAACCTTTAATGAGAGATCAGCCATTAATACACCAACTAAAGTTACTTTAGGAAAATCAAGACCCTTTGCAACCATTTGTGTTCCTAATAGAATATCAGCTTTATAATTATTAAAGAGATTCCATAGCTCTTCATGCTTCCCTTTGTTTCTTGTTGTATTGGCATCCATTCTAAGCACTCTGGCTTCTGGGAGTGCTTTATGTAATTGATTTTCAACATATTCAATACCAATTCCAACTTCTTTAACTGCTGGTTCTTTACAGACTTCACATATTGAATTATATGGTTTTTCAAATCCGCAATAATGACATTTGAGTGTGTTCTTATCCTTATAATATGTCAAGGAGATATCACAATGTGGACACATGGGTACATCCCCACATTGTTTACACATGACAAACGGTGCATAACCTTTTCTATTGAAGAGTAGAATGATTTGTTCTTTTTTTGCTAATCTCTTTTTCATGGCATCCATGAGTGCATTTGAGAAAATAGAACTGTTCTTTTGTTTCAACTCTTCTTTCATATCTACTAATGTAATTTTGGGCATCTTCAAATTGTTATGTCTTTGTTTTAATTCTAACAAATGAATCTCGTGATTTAATGCTTGATGCATAGAAACAATACTCGGTGTGGCACTTCCCAAAATTAAAGGAATGTTATGATATTGAGAACGTAGTTTTGCAATCAGTTTTGTATCATAAAAGACACTTTCATCTTGAATATACGATGAATCCTGTTCTTCATCCATAATAATTAAACCAAGATTATCAACTGGTAAAAAGATTGCCGATCTTGTTCCTAAAATAATTTGTGCTCTTTTTTGAAATATAAGTTGATATTGATCATACTTTTCACCTTGACTTAGCGCACTATGATAAATTGCAACGTCATCAAATCTTGATTTTAACCTTTGAGCTAGTGGAGCAATTAAAGTAATTTCAGGTACTAAAATCATTACAACTTGATTTTGGCTCATCATATCTTCAATTAGATTTAGATAAATTTCAGTTTTACCAGAACCTGTGACACCTTTAAGTAAAAATGTTTCTTGTTGATCTAATTTTGACTTTATACTTTGATATGCTATTTTTTGTTCTCCATTTAATTCTACTTTTTTATCTTTTAATTCAAAGTGATGTGTCAATTTGCGATAAACATCGATTGATTCAGGAATTAAAACCTGATGCTTTTCAAGTGTTTTTAGATTGCTTGCAGTCATACCTAATGCAATAAGTTCTTTCTTACTATAGTGATCCTTTTGAGTGTATGCATCTAAAATCGTTGAATAGTGCATCATTTTTGAATATTGATGATTTGAATTATATTGATATAGAATCTCAGATAATGTTCCACCTTTTTGTTTAATAACATGTTTAATATCAATAATTTTTTGGTCATATAATCTCTTTAATCTAGGATAATAAACCTGATCATTCTTGGATAATCTCCAAATACCTTTTTTACTAAAAAATGATTGCAAATCATCTGGTACTTTTTGAGAATCTATAATAATTGCTTCTTTCTGGTATCTCATTTGTAAGCCAATGGGAAGCACTGTAGAAAATATGGCACTATAAAGATTAGGTGCATAATCCATAATCGTATCAATCATCATAAAGGTTTCTTCATTAATAACTGGAGTGATATCTAAAACTTCAAGAATTTCTTTGGTTGCTTCTTGACTGTTTTCTATTAGTTTGATGATGTAACCCATTCTTATTTGAGGTCCGAAAGGTACCATGACACGCATACCACGTTCTAAAAAACCCTGAAAGGAATCAGGAACTATATAGTCATATGTTTGATTAACTTCTTCGTGTTTTATATCTATTATGACCTTTGCAAACATGCTTTCACCCATTTTTATTATATCATTTAATGTACAAAAAAAAGTAACCGAGGTTACTTTATTGTTTTAAGAATTTGATCGATATGATTCCCATAAGCTAATGCTTCATCATATTTAAAAATAAGATCAGGAATCTTTCTAATATTTTTAATCTTTTTTGCAAGTTCCATACGAATGAGTATTTTGCTTTCTTCAATTGCAAGATGAGCCTTTTCGATAATTTTAGGTTCATCACTTAAAATCGTATAATAGATTGTTGCAAAACTTGTATCCTTAGTCACCTTTACTTCAGTTAAATTGATGTAACCAAAGCTTTTATCTTTTACAGCTAAATTGACAATGGATGCTAGCTCACGTTGAATAAGACTTGCTAAACGATCAGTAGTTACTGACATATTACTCCACCTCTACTTCCTTCATTTGTGAAGCTTCAATGATATCTCCAACTTTGATGTCATTGAAATTTTCAATAGATAAACCACATTCAAAACCTTGTCTGACTTCTTTTGCATCATCTTTAAAGCGTTTGAGTGATGCAAGTTTACCTTCATAAACAACAATTCCGTCTCTAAGTACACGAACCAAAGCATCACGCTTGATGTTACCATCAGTTAGGTAACAACCTGCAATAGTTCCCACTTTAGAATTTTTAAATGTTTCTCTAACTTCAGCTTGACCTGTAACAATTTCTTCAAATGTAGGTTTAAGCATTCCCTTGAGTGCAGCTTCAATATCTTCAGCAACACGGTATATAATCTTGTAAAGTCTGATTTCAACACCTTGTGCATCAGCAGCTTGTTTAACCACCGATGTAGGACGAACATTAAAACCGATAACAATTGCACTAGATGCATTAGCAAGAGTAACATCACTTTCAGTGATTGCTCCTACAGTTGATCTAACAACATTGACATGAAAACCGCCAATATCAATTTTTTCAAGTAATCCCTTTAATGCCTCAATAGAGCCCTGAACGTCACCTTTAATTATGATATTGAGTTCTTTTTCAACACTTTCCAAATCACCTAACATCGTATCAAGTGAAGTCTTTTTAACAGCTTTAAGTTCTGTATCTTTTTGTCTTGATTGACGTTCACCAGCGATTTGTCTTGTAACTTTTTCATCATTAAATGCCATGAAAATATCGCCAGCTTGAGGAACTTCATTTAAACCTGTAATTTCTATAGGCTGTGAAGGAATAGCTACTTGGTATCTTCTTTTTAAATCATCTTGCATGGTTCTTATTTTACCGTAAGTATTTCCGATAACAATATAATCTCCAACACGTAACGTTCCAGTTTCAACAATCAATGTTGCAACAGAACCTCTACCTTTATCAAGACTTGCTTCAATTACAGTACCTTTAGCTAAACGCTTAGGATTAGCTTTATATTCTTCAACTTCGCTTAATAATTGAATGACATCAAGTAATGCTTCAAGTCCTTGCTTTTTCAAAGCTGAAACATTAACAAATGGAGTTTTGCCTCCCCATGCTTCAGGAATTAATCCTTTTTCAGATAATTCATTCATCACACGATCAGGATTAGCACCAACTTTATCAATCTTGTTTATTGCAACAATAATCGGAACTTTAGCAGCTTTAGCATGATCGATTGCTTCAATTGTTTGTGGCTTCACGCCATCATCTGCTGCAACAACCAAAACAACAATATCAGTAACCTTAGCACCACGCGCTCTCATTTCAGTAAAAGCGGCATGACCCGGAGTATCAATAAAGGTAATTGGATCACCATTTCTTATAACTTGATAAGCACCAATATGCTGCGTAATACCACCGGCTTCACCTTCAACGACTCTAGATTTACGAATCGCATCAAGCAAGGTTGTTTTTCCGTGGTCAACATGGCCCATAACTGTGACGATTGGTGGTCTATTTACCATGTCTTTTGGATCATCAACGAGTTGCATTTCATCATATCTTGTCACATCAGTGATGACTTCATCTTGAACTTTATATCCTTCATCAAGTGCGATGACTTCGATAGTATCTCTATCGATGACTTGATTTATTGATGTCATAAGTCCTAATTGCATTAATTTTTTAATCATTCCAGCATTACTAAGGTTCAACCCTTCAGCAACAGCTGCAACATTCATCTCAGGTTTATAAATAAATATTCTTTCCCCAACATGCTTGACTTCTTTTTTTGGTGCATTGGGTTTTCTATTTGAATAGTTTTTCTTAACAACCCTTTTTTTATTTTTATTTTGTGCAGGCATATAATCACTTCCTTTTTTCATTCATCAGTAATTGACTAAACCCCTTGTCGGTTATACCAATAACTTTGATGTCTTTTTTGCCTATAGCTTGAGATATTTCTATAGATGATAAACTTTCAATGACTTCTACATGATATGTTTTAGATTTATCATAGACTTTTTTCTTTGTTAAATCTGAAGCATCTGTAGCAAGTATCATGAGAAATACTTGACCGTTTCTAAGTGCTTGGATGGACATTTCTGTACCAACTGTTATTTTTCTGGCGCGAAAAGCAAGCCCAAGATTATGATCCATTAACTAAATTTAATAAATCTTCATAAATTTTATCTGGAACATTCACTTCTAATTTTTTATCGAGTGCTTTATTCTTTTTTGCCAATAAAATAACTTCCTTGCTTAATTTCAAGTATGCACCACGGCCTGGTGCTTTTCCATTTAAATCAACAGAGACGATGCCTTCTTTAGTCGCAGCTACTCTTATTAATGACTTTTTTGGACAAACCTCTTTTGTTACGACACATGTTCTCATCGGAATTTTTTTGACTTTAGTCATTTAAGTCACCTCTTTATTCAATACTTAATATAAGATGCCTTCACCTTGAGCCATTGTTTCACTTTTGATGTCAATACTCCAACCACATGCTTGAACTGCAAGTTTAACATTTTGGCCTAATTTACCAATAGCAAGTGATAATTGATTATCAGGAACAATTGCTAAAGCATTTTTATCTTTTGGATTCACTCTTGTAACCGCTAAAACTTCAGCAGGTTGTAATGCATTGGCAATTAATTCTTTTTCATTATCGCTCCAACGGAATAAATCAATCTTTTCATCGCTTAAAGCTTTAACAATTTCACGAATTCTAGATCCACCTTCACCGACACATGCACCAATTGGATCAACTTTTGGATCGTTGGATTTAACACCAATCTTTGATCGATCTCCTGGATCACGTGAAATACCCATAACTTCAATGATTCCATCTTTGATTTCTGGAATAAAACTTTCCAAAAGACGAATAATTAAACTTGGATGTGATCTACTGACAAATACTTTTGGCCATTTTGTCTTCATTTCAACATCAGAGACATAAACTCTTACGTAATCACCAATATGGAAGTTATCTTTTGGAAGAGCTTCTTTTTTAGGCAGTAAGGTTGTTAAATCTTTACCAATATCTAATCTGAAGTGGTCATCAGCAACATCAATAACTCTTGCTGTAATCATTTCATGTTCAAAAGCTTTAAAGTGTTTATAAAGGTTTTCTTTCTGCATATTTATAAGTGTTTCATTAAGTCTACTCTTGAAATCACGGACAGCAAAATGTCCAAAATCCTTTGGATCAATTTTTTGTTCTAAAACGTCCCCAACTTTGATACGTGAGTTGATTTGCTTTGCTTCATCAATTAACATCTGTGTGTAATTTTTGTCTGCATCAATACTATATTCTTCAACAACTAAATGTTGTTTGTATACAAGAATTTCATATTTTTCTTCTCTGATATCTACACGACAAGATCTAACATCGTGAGCTTTTTTACATCCCGCAATCATTCCTTGAATAAAAGCTTCAACAACTTGATCGTGTGTTAATTCTTTTTCATCAGCAACTGCTTCGATGTTTTTAAAAAATTCTTTGCTAATCATATATTATCCTCCTAAAATTTAATGGCTGTACGCATTTTCTTAGCGTCATCAAATTTGATTTCGATTTTTTTGAAACGACCTTTGTCGTTAACTTCTAATGTTATTATATCATTTTCAAATGATATGAGAGTACCTGTTCCCTTGTATTTAGGTGATACCAGGCAAATGTACTGTGAAACAGCATTTGTTAGTTCTTCTTTCGTATTTATTGGTCGTTCTGCACCCAAAGAAGATAACTCAAGGAAATAATCAGGATCAAGATCATCATCACTTAATGTTTCAATAAATTCTAAATGAATTTTTTCAAGTGTGTCGATGTCAATCGAATCAGTATCTAGTAAAATTTCTACAATCTTTTCCCCAAATTCTCTTTTGGTTTTTATACTGTAAATTTCAAGGTTAACTTTACTGATTATTGGGATTAATTTTTTTCTAATATTCTCTATATTCATTTTGACCTCAATAAAATAAGCGGAAATCATCATCCCACTCAACTTTAGGCTTATAGTATAGCATTTTTTCATTTATATTTCAATTTATTAGATGATTTTTATGCATTTTATATTCAAAAGGATTTTTATTGCGAATCATTTGCAACAAGAGTAAACTATGATATAATAATATTGCGAATCATTTGCAACAAGGAGACCAGACATGAAAAAAATCATACTCACTATTTTTATATTATCAACCTTCATCTTTTTAACGAGTTGTTCTACAAAACAAACTGCTGACATTGTGACTACAATGTTTCCAGGATATGATTTTGCAAGACAAATCGTTGGAGACAAAATGACAGTAAGCCAGATCATCCCCCCTGGAGCAGAGGTTCACAATTATGAGGCAACAAGTCAAGATATGGTTTCAATTAAAAAAGCTAAATTATTCATTTATACAAGTCTTGATATCGATACTTGGATCAAGAATCCAGAAACGATTGGTGGAACCGATACAATTGTGATGAATTTATCTCAAAATTATTCACCTGTTGCATATCCTTATCCTTTGTTAATACCCTTAGGAGAACAACAAGCAAACACTATCCATTTTTGGACTGATCCAGCGAATACAGTTCAATTAATTGATGCCATTTTAGAACAAATTGTTAGCATCGATTTAGATAATGAAGCCTATTATAGACAAAATGCTGAATCCTATATTAATCAAATCAACGATATGAGTCAACAAATTAGCGATTTTCTTACCAGTGATACTTATCTTGGTTCAACCATCTATTTTGCTGGGCATAATGCTCTCGGATCGTTTGCTGCAAGATATGGATTACACATTTTTCCTCTTTTTGAAGAATTCAAGCCTGATGCTGATCTCACATCTAATGAACTCATTACATTTACTAATGAGGTAAAAGATCGTGGAACCCATTATTTATTTATTGACGCTTTAGAGTTTCCTAAAGCGGCAAACACAATCAAAGGACAACTTGCATTAGACAATTACGATCTTAATTTATTAACACTCTATTCATTTGAAAATGTATCGAAAATAGACTTTGAAGGGAATGTGACTTATCTCGATTTGCTTGAACGAGATTTTAATCAACTGCAAATCGCATTAGTCATTACATAAACATATGATTGATTATCAGAACGTTTCAGTATCTTTTGGAAAATTTAATGTTCTTGCTGATGTCAACTTCCATATAAAAAACGGAGATTTTCTTCATATTATTGGACCGAATGGCAGTGGGAAAACAACTTTAGTTAAACTTCTTGTTGGCCTATTAAAGCCTTCATCTGGTATAATCACAACAAATGAGCATATGCATATGGGCTATTTGCCTCAAAAACTCAATTCAAAACCAAATCTTCCAATGACAGTTTGTGAAGTCATTTATAGCGGTTTTAAAAAACAACGATTAGTTCCCAAAAAAGATGAACTTGATTTAATTAAATCTTGGTTGGCAACTATGGAAATACCTCAGTTGCTCCAATCAAGTATGTCTTATCTATCAGGAGGACAACAACAAAGAGTTTTTTTGATTAGAGCTTTAATCTCAAACCCTGATTTATTAATTCTAGATGAACCTGCATCAGCACTTGATCCCTCATTTAGAGAAAAGTTTTATCTCATGCTTTATGATTTACAACAAAAAAAAGGTATGACAATTATTCATGTAACACATGATCTAACAGATGCAGTAAAAGAAAATTGTCTAACCATGTATGTTGATCAAACGATTAAATTCTTTGGCCCTTATCAATCGTTTAAGGAATTTGAGCATAGGGGGCATCATCATGTTTGATTTTCTTCAATATGACTTTATTCAACAAGCATTCATTATTGGTACTGCTCTTGCGTTATCTGCATCTCTTTTAAGTCCCTTTCTGGTTTTAAATCAACAAGCGATGATTGCAGATGGATTAGCACATGTCAGTTTTGCGGGTATTATTTTAGGTGTTTTACTTTCAAATGAACCTTTGTATCTCGCAATACCCTTTGTCATGAGTGCATCCTTATTAATCAAATACTTATCCGTTAATAAAACGGTAAATGGTGATGCAGCGATAGGACTCGTTTCAGCTGTTTCATTTGCAATTGGTTTAATTCTTGTTAAAAAAGGGCAAGGTTTTAATATTTCAATTGAAAGCTTGCTTGTAGGAAACATTTTCACAGCAACTCAAATCGAGATGATTTTATCCATAGTTATTACTGGGTTAATCGCAGCTTTTATTATTATTTTTTATCGACAATTATTATTGATGACATATGATGAAAATTATGCTAAATTTTCTAAAGTTAGAACAACTCTTTTGGGATATGCATTATCAGCTTTAACTGCATTCTTTATTGTCATTGGTGTTAGAACTATAGGTACTTTATTGATTTCTGCACTTGTTATCTTTCCTTCAGTTATAGCAAGCCAATTTACAAAGAGTTTTAAAAATACTTTATTTATTGGAATCATATCTTCTTTTGTTGTGGTGGTTGCAGGTATATTTATTGCTCACCCTCTGGAAATCCCAGTAGGATCTACAATTGTTATTATTTATGCTATATTACTTACTGTTCTACTTATTTTAAAAGCTATTTTAAGGAGATGAAATTATGAGAATGACACATCAAAGAAAGATGATACACAATCTTTTATCTAAAACACATCAACCAAAGAGTGCTGAAATGATATTTGAAGAGCTTCCGAAGGAAACGTTAAACTTATCAACTGTCTATCGTACGCTTGATGCTTTTTTTGCTCAAGGAATGATATCGAAAAGTACAATGAAGAATACAGCGTACTATTATATCAATCAAAAGAATCATCACCATTACATGATTTGCATAGAATGCCAAAAGATGTATGAAATAGATTGTCACCTTGACCACATTGCTGATCATGTTGCTGAACAACACAATTTCAAGATTACACACCATGATATGACTGTTTATGGATATTGTGAAAATTGTCAAAAGCATTTAAGTGATAAATTATAGTATTTTGAAAAGGAGATGTAATTCATGAAAATACATTTTTATCAAAATTATCGAAAAATACCTGAAATAGAAAAAGTGATTGCCTTAATCAAGGAACAAATGTTTGCAATCAATTCGGAAAAATCAGATTCTGCAATTGATGAAGCATTAAAGAACGCCTTAATGGAAGGCAAAAGAGCCCTTCTTGTATTAAATTATTCTGATGATGATCCTATAGGTTTTATATTTGGTAATATTGGATCTGGAATCGAATCAGGTGGAGATTACTTTTGGATTAATGAAATCCATGTTAAAAAGGATTTCAGACATCAAGGTATTGGTTCATCTATGGTTGAAGCTTTAGAAAACTGGTTGAAAGATCGAAAAATAATGTATATAGCAGCTGTAACAAACAACCAAAATAATCTATCGAAAGGTTTGTTTCATAAACTAAATTATGATATCAAAGACCTTACTTGGATTGACAAAAATCTTCTATAAAAACAAAAAAGCATATCCAATATGCTTTTTTGTTTTTGTGTCATCAAATGAATAAAATAATTAAAATAATCTTACCATTTTCTCGGATCATCGTTTATTGCATCTAAAAATGCCATATCTTTTTGATCAATTCCAAAATCAACGTTTGAATTTTCAATGATTCTTGATTCATGTGTTGATTTAGGAAGTGGAACAGCTCCTTTTTCAATGCAGTAACGAATACTGATTTGAGCAGGAGTCACTTTATATTTTTTAGCCATTTCTATAACGTCATTATTTTTTAATAAATGTCCTATAGCAAGTGGTGAATAAGCTTCAATTAAGATATTTTTTGCTTTACAATATTCATCTGTTTCTTGTTCGTTATGTCCAATAAAATATCCAATTTGATTAACCAATGGAACAACTTCACAATGTGCAAGAATATTATCGATATCCTTAGGTGAAAAATTAGATACTCCAATAGCTTTAACTCTACCATCTTTATAGACCTTTTCTAAAGCTTTATATGCCAATACATTACCTTCACTGCAATCCTTACCAATTTCATTCCATGGCCATGGTGCATGAATAATATAGAGGTCTATATATTCTAATCCTAAAGCTTTCATTGATTTTTCAAAGCCTTCCAAAGCACCTTCATAGGTCTTAATGTGAGATTCCAATTTTGTCGTAATAAAGATTTCTTCTCTTGGAACACCTGAATCCTTAATGGCTTTACCGACACTTTCTTCATTTCTATAAGCAGCAGCTGTATCAATGTGACGATATCCGTTTTTTAAAGCAAGTAATACAGATTGATAAGCCACATCTCCATCTGGAACTTGCCATGTTCCAAAACCAATTTTTGGAATTTTCACACCATTACTTAATGTATAAGTTTGAATTAATGTTTTCATATTTACGTACACCTCTTTCTTAATAATTATAACATTTCTTCTCTTTGGTATGGTAAATAAGGCTCTAAATAAAAAAAATGCCGAAGCATTTATTTTATTTTAATAATTTTATATTGCATGTATCCACCATATAAAGCTATGAGCATTAAAATACTGCCAGTTGCAAGATTTATAATCTCTAAATATGCTTCCATGCTTTGAATTGAAGATAAAATTAATTGAAGAATATAAACAATAAAATAACCATATAATAAGTATCTTACAGTTTTCATTTCTTGTTGTGTCACAATAGAAATTGTCTCATCTTTTTTACGATATATCCTAAAACCAATAACTCCAAGTCCAACTAATACAGCAATTAATACATAACCAATCCATGGTATGAGTTCACTTAAATAGAAAGTGATAATCATATTTGCTCCAATGACGAAAAAGACAATAAATAAGACAAGTTGAACGACTAGACTTTTACGATAAACATTCATTTTTAAATCTCCTTTTGTATTTGTTTTTTGTTTTTTAATGATATACTAATATTGAAATGAGGTATATATATGAAAAAGGCTGTGTATCCAGGAACATTTGATCCTCTAACGATTGGACATTTAGATATTATCAAACGTGCTGCAAGAGTTGTAGATGAGCTTCATGTCGTCGTTGCTGATAATTATAAGAAGAAACCAACATTTACTACTGAAGAACGAATCGAAATGATAAAAAGAGTAACATCTGATATTGAAAACATTATCATCACATCAACGAGTGACCTCGTTGTTAGATATGCGCATCGCAATGGTATTGATGTCATGATCAGGGGTTTAAGAAACATCCAAGACTATGAAAATGAATATGCGCTTTATCAATTCAATCGGAATCTAAATCGGAATATTGAAACAATCATTTTATTTCCTTCTTCGAGAAACCACTTTGTTTCCTCTTCAGCAATTAAAGAACTCATTGTTCACCATGCTGATATTTCACCTTATGTTCCAAAAGAAATTATAAGGGATGTACAAGAGAAAATACGTCCTAAATCAGATGAATAGATTTAAAAAAATCGTAAAGCTGATCTTCCTTGATATGAGGAGCAACATGATTGGCTTTTTCTTTTAAATCAATAAACCTTGAATTGCTCATTGCAATTCCTATATCTGCCATTTCTATCATATTGACATCATTGGCTCCATCTCCAACACAAATCAATTGATAATTTTTTTCATGTTCGATTGCTTTTTTTATGCCAAAAGCTTTATTCATACTTGGGTAGATGAAATCTGCACCACCTTGATGCCAAGGATAAACTTGGAACTTAGGCATCTTTTTAGCAATTTCTAGTAACTTTTTTTCTTCATCAGCAAATAACCAAAGCTCATAGACTTTATTTTCTAAATAAAAATGTTCGTCAACTCTAGGGTTAATACCTCTAAGTGCTTTCATACCACTACCGACACGTTCATCGAAATAGTTGACAGCTTCATCGTTAATGCCAACCATGCCTACATTAAAATCGTTAATTTTAGCAATTTCAAGAACTTCTTCAATATCCTCTTTTTTGATGGGTAAATCGAAGATAACTTCATCATTCATATAAACAACTGAACCATTAACTAAAACCTTATATTTGAACAGATTTAAAACATCTTGAATTATATCAAGTTTTTTTAACCCTCTTCCAGTAGCTAAACCTAAAATTACATCTTCTTTTCCTGAGAGTTCAATTAAAAGTTTTTTTGTCTGAAATGGAATCATGCACAATGAATTATTGTATATTGTGTTATCCACATCAAAAAAGATAATAGTTTTCATCTGGTACCTCAAAAATATTATAGCATATTAAGTATTCTACTACCATTTTTACGAAATATATTATACAATAGATATGTAATATTCGCTCCTGGAGGATTTTAATATGGAAAACCCATTACTCAGAACCGGTGAACTCGGCATTTTTGCCTTAGGGGGCCTCGGTGAAGTTGGGAAAAATATGTATATCTACGACATCAACGGTAAAATATATATCGTAGATACTGGAATACTGTTTCCCGATGAACATTTATTAGGTATTGACTATGTCATCCCTGATTATACATACTTGGTTGAAAATGAAGATCGCATTGTCGGTCTTTTCGTAACGCATGCACATGAGGACCACATTGGTGGAATCCCTTATTTACTTAAAAAAGTAAAAATACCTAAAATCTATGCTGCTGGAATTGCAGTTGACATGATCGAGTATAAACTTGGTGAACATTCTGATATAAAATCACCAAAAATTGAAGAATATAAGAGCCATTATAAATATACTTTTGGTAAAGTAGAAATTTCATTTATTAGACTTAATCACTCGATACCCGATATGTTTGGTATCGTCTTTAGAACTGATCAAGGAATCTTGTTCCATACAGGTGATTTCAAGGTTGATTTCACTCCTGTTGGTCCTGCTGCAGAATACGATAAACTCGCTGCAATCGGTAGTGAAGGTGTCCTTTGTTTACTTTCTGATTCAACCAATTCAGAAAGAGATGAACTTACACCCTCTGAAAGTAAAATCGGAAAATCAATCAATGAGTTATTTTCAAGAATAGATGGCAGAATCATTATTGCAACTTTTGCATCCAATATGTATCGTATCCAACAAATCATAGAAGCTTCTGTACTCAATGGCAGAAAAGTTGCTGTTTTTGGCAGAAGTATGGATAGAGCCATTGAAATCGGTATGCAAACGGGCTATATCAAAGCTCCAAAGGATACTATAGTGAGCGGAGAGCAAGTTAACCGGTTAAAGGTTAATGAAGTGACTCTATTGGTCACCGGCTCTCAAGGAGAGCCATTAGCCGCCTTGTCTAGAATCGCTAATGGTAATCATAGACAAATTAAAGCAATAGCTGGTGATACTGTTATTTTCTCATCTTCTCCTATTCCTGGTAATCAGGAAGGGGTTAACCGAACAATCAATAAGTTATTTCGCCTGGATGTTGAAGTGATTACTCATGGTCCTTTGGCTGATACACATACATCGGGACATGCAAGTCAAAACGACTTAAAACTTATGCTTAGTTTAATTAGACCAAAATTCTTTATTCCAATTCATGGTGAACACCGCATGCTTAAACATCATAGACAATTAGCAATTGATTGTGGTGTGAGACCTGAAAATATTCTAGTTATGGATAACGGAAATGTTGCTGCTTTATCAAATAATTCCCTCCGTATGGCCGGTGATGTTACATCTGGTGAAGTCTATATTGATGGTACTGGTATCGGTGATATTGGTAGTATGGTTATTAAGGAAAGAAAATTATTAAGTGAAGAAGGTTTATTTTCAGTTATTCTTTCAATCAATTCACTCACAAAAAAGCTAATCAATGAACCTACAATCATTTCTCGTGGTTTCATCTACATGAAAGGTAATGAAGAAATTACATCACTGCTAGCAAATGAAGTGAAAAAAGTTGTTCAAATTGAACTCAACAGAAAATTATATAATGAACTCAATATGAAACAAGCTGTAATTGATCATCTAAATCAAAAGATTTATGACATGACACAAAGAAGACCGCTTGTTATTCCTGTTGTTGTGGATTTAAAAAACTAAAAACAAATATATTAGTGAAATAGCGAACCATTATCTGGTTCGCTATTTTTTTAATTTATATATTTATATTTATCCTGCTAAAACTGAAATCATATCATCTTTAGATAAGACACCTTTGAATTTACCTTTTGAATCAACAACAGGCAAATTTTCATCTGCATCTTCAAATCTAGACCATAAATCTTTTAAATATGTATTTCTTGTTATAGGTTCAACATAATCTACATACTTCTCAATTCCTTTTGATCGTGATTTTGCAAGTGTTTCTTTACTAATTTGACCCAGGAAAATCCCTTTATTGTCTATAACATAACATATATCAGTTTTCTTTTGATTCATCAAATTGAATACATCTTGTCTTAAATCATCAAGATGAACGATGAGTTGATCTTTTCTCAAAATATTTCTTGCTTTATAGATCTGTGTTTTATCGACATCTGAAATAAAATCTTTTACATAATCATCTGCAGGATTAGAGAAAAATTCCTGAGGTGTTCCAATTTGAATGATTTTACCATCTTTCATTAATGCAATACGATCACCCATCTTAAAAGCTTCGTTCATATCATGTGTAATAAATACGATTGTTCTGTTAATGTAATCTTCTAATGTTAAAAGTTCGTTTTGCATATCTCTTCTGATTAACGGATCTAAAGCACTATATGGTTCATCCATCAATAATATTTCAGGTTCAGTTACAATAGCTCGTGCAAGCCCAACACGTTGTTTCATACCACCAGAGAGTTGATTTGGCTTTTTATCTTCCCAACCCTTTAGTCCAACAATTTCAATAGTTTCTAATGCCATTTCTCTTCTTGTTTTTTTATCAATGCCTTGAATTTCTAATCCATATTCAACATTTTTAACAATAGAACGATGTGATAATAATCCGAAATGTTGAAAAACCATCGAAATTCGTTTACGTCTAAATTCTCGTAAAGATTGTCCCTTCAAACAAGTTATATCTTCACCATCGATAAGGATTTTACCCGATGTTGGCTCGTTGATTAAATTTAAGCAACGAATGAGTGTACTCTTTCCACTTCCACTTAGGCCAACAATGACAAATAATTCTTTATCTTCTATGGTAAAGCTAACATTATTTAAAGCAATAGTTGTATTTGTTTGTTCTCCAACATCCTTAGGGTCGAGGTCATTAGAAAGCATCTCAATAGCTTTTACAACTGCTTTTGGTTGCCCAAATATTTTAGTTAAATTTTCTATTTGTATAGCTGCCATAGTTACATACCCCTTTCAAATTTCTTGACAATACCTTGCATGATTCTGTCAAGAATAATTGCTAAGAAGACAATTGCAAGTCCTGCTTGGAACCCTCTGCCTACTTCTAATCTTCTGATTGCGATCAAAACTTCTGCTCCAATGCCATCAGCACCAATCATCGATGCGATAACAACCATCGCCATCGCCATCATCGTTGTCTGGTTAACACCAGTCATAATGGTTGATACAGCTTGAGGTAATTCAATCTTTGTGAGCATTTGCATTGGTGTTGAACCAAATGATAACCCCGCTTCAACAACTTCCTTATTAACATTCGTGATTCCTAAATAAGTTAGACGAATTAACGGTGGAATTGCATAAATGGTTGTAGCAAATACAGCTGGTACATTTCCTAGGCTGAAAAGCATAACCGCAGGAATCAAGTAGACAAATGACGGCATGGTTTGCATGGCATCAAGAATTGGTTTAAGGATACGTTCCAATCTTTTGGATTTCGCCATAAATATACCCGTAGGTAATCCTATTAATATCGATACAGCAACCGAAATGACCACCATAACTAAGGTATCAACCATCATATCCCATAGTCCAAACATCCCAATAGAAAACAACATGAGGGTAAGTACAATCCCTGTTTTAATAGAATAAAGTCTCCATCCAGCGATTAGTAACACAATCAAATATGCCCACCAGGGTATAGCACTCAAAATAAATTCAGTTCCTGTATAAACACTGAAAATAATTTCACGTATAAAATCAAATAAAAAACGTAAATTTTCGAGTATCCAATCAACTCCAATATCAATAATGTCACTTATTCTAAATATTATTTGTTCTGGAAAATTAAACATAAGGCTGTTCTCCTTCAAAATAGACACTTCGCAAAGTGTCTATTAATTTTACTTCTTTACGCATCAAGCGCATCAATAATTTTATCATGAACGTCTACAGGAACCCATTGACTCCACACTGATTCATAATTATTTAAAAACCAGATTGCTGCTGCTTCTGCTTCAACACTATTTTCTTGCATATAACCTAATCCTTGATTAGTTAATGCTGAAGATGTTTCATAATTGGATAGAAATGCATAAACTTCAGGATAATCTGTTTCAAAATCATTACGCGCACATACGGTTACCTTTACAGATGTAAATGATCCGATTCCATTTGCAAAATCATCGGCATTATATGGCGAATCTTCTAAAAGGACCATATCATATATACCCATAATCCAAGTTGGTTCCCAATTATATCCAACCCAAGGTTCTTCTTGAGCATAAGCGGATGCTAGAGTTGCTGATAATGTAGCACCTGAGTCAATTGTTCTAAATATATATTCATCATCTAATCCATAAGCAATCATTTTATCTTGAAGAAAGGCTGTTGCGCCCCAACCTTCAGGTCCTCCATAAATAATACCTTTGCCAGAGCCATCAGGATCTGGGAATAAATTGGCATAATCTAATAAATCTGTAACGCTGACAAGACCAGGATTTGTTTCCTGCAAATATGCTGGAATATATAAGCCTTGCATATTGTCATCGTAATTAACTGAAAGTTCTTGATAAAGTTCATCAGTTAAATCTTGTTGGTATGAAGGAAGATTATCTGACCATACTTCAAGAGTAACGTCGATATAACCAGCTGTCATTCCTGCAATCATAATTGCAGTATCTGAAGCCACGATGTCAACTTTAACATCATATCCTTCTTCTATAATATATTTTACTACCTGATCATGAAAAGCATTGGAATCCCAATCGCCTTCACCTAATGTGATCATTTCTGTCGGTGCACTACATGCAGACAACATTAATCCTACCACTAAAAATAAAAAAAGACTTGTTATTTTAATATAGTTTTTATGTTTCATTTTTATAAAACCTCCTATTTCAAACTATGACAATTTTAGCATAAATTTAACTTTTTGTCAAATGGAAATAGTCATTTGAGAGCCTTATAAAGCCTTATGTAAGCATTATCATTTTTAATAAGACAAGTGATTTAATTCATGGTAAGGAAGAAGTAAGTCCCTTTGTAAAGGTGGATAGTCATAGAATAATTGAGAAATTAAATACATTTTTTTGTCACTATGAGAAAAAATTGATAATTGCTAAATTTTTAAGTTATTATCTCTCATATATGTTAAAAAGTAGACTCCAAATTCAAGGAGTCCACATCATTATAATCAATAAATATTTCATCTTATTTCATATTATCAAGGAATGCATCAAAAACATACTTTGTAACAAGTGCATCGTCTTTCGCATCATGTGCTTGATCAAATTCTACATTGTAGTAAGTTTTGTATGCTTTAAATAATCCCAAATCATCTCGCAAGTTATAATAATCTTTATGAAGTTTCAATAGATCGATGAATTGGCTATCTTCTGTTAGTTTCTTTTTTTCATGTAGTGCATATGAATCATTCATTGCAGTTAAATCATTTTTTCCCCAAACAACAAATTTTGGTTTATACTTTTTAATTAGTTTTGCTAGTTTATTGTAAAAATGTTCATAAGGTAGTGCTTCCTTGAAAAACTTTTCTTCATCAAGATTCAAGAATTTTTTTGTTCTCCTACTTAATGTCATTTTTTCTTTTGGTAAAATATAATATCCATCTTGATGAATAATGTGTCCTTTGGCTTCAGCTAAAACATATCCAACTTGAATGATTTCTGCATTAAAATGATAATCGTGATAACCTGGCATAGTCATCTCAAAATCAACAAACAAAAAGTTCTTATTACTTGCTATTACCTCTTTCATCTCTTTTCTCATTCTGGTCAAATCGTAATGAACATAATAAGGATTAAGTGAGATAATTTGATTGAAATGTGCCACTTGATAATAAGAGAAAACTCCTATCTTTTTCTTTTTATGTGAAACCTCGAAATCAACTAAGACACCTTTTTTTAAGTACATAAAAAATGTCTTATACAAACGATTCGATAGATAAAAACCGACCTTGCGTCCACTAATTATCAAATAGAAAACCTTCAGATTTTTATCGATACTCCATATAATTTTTTTCATTTTAGACCCTCTTTAATCTGAATGATAACTGCTTGTGGAATCCCTAAAGAAAGTAATTCCTCATCGCTTGCATTCTTTATCTCATCAATGCTTGTAAAATGGCTTAATAAAGCTTTTTTCCTTTTATCTCCAATGCCTTGAATATTGTCGAGTGGAGAATTATTTGATAATTTAGCTCTTGTGTTTCTATGAAAATCAATAGCAAATCTATGAACTTCTTCAGATAGCTTCAATAGCAATTTATAAAGATCACTATTTTTCAGTAAAGGTATCACTTCATCCTCATAGACTAATGCTTCGAGCATATGTTTGCTATTCTTTTTTAACCCAGCTATTTTGATCTGAATATTTAAATTTTTTAAGACTTCAGCTGCAGCATGAAGCTGTCCTTTGCCACCATCTACCAAAATCAAACTTGGAAAATCGAGATTCTCAATCAATAACTTTTGATACCTTCTATAGATGACTTCTTTCATTGCTTGGTAATCATCATTGGTTGTTGTCTTTAAGTGATACTTACGATAGCTTTTTCGATCAAAATCTCCGTCTTTATAAACAATGAGTGCTGAAATAGGTGCTGTGCCAAATAATTGAGCATTATCAAAAACCTCAATTGTATTTACTTTGTGATTTATAAGTTTACCAAGTTCATCTAAAGCTTTTTGTTTTTGTTCATCTTTATGTCTATAAAGCATGAAATGATGCTTTAAATCATAATCTGCATTTTTTGATGCCATCTCTGTTAATTTCTTTTTATCTCCTTTTTGAGGAAGGAGAGCTTTCTTACCAAAATACTGGGTGAGTTCATCAAGATCAAATCTATCGCTAAACAGTAATTCATCAGGCATAATGGTTTCATAATATTGTTGAAGATAACTCATTACTGTATCTATAGGATCACCAATGTAAGCAAATACAATTTGGTGATGATCAATCATCTTTCCTTGTCTCATTACAAGAATAGCTAAAGATACATCATCTTTATTGCTAGCAAAACTAATAATATCTCGATCCTTAAAGTCATTTGAATTGATAATTTGTTTTTCAATTGTTGATTCTATATGTTGAATCATATCACGAAACTCAGCTGCCTTTTCATATGCCATGTCAACACTAGCTTGCTGCATTTCAAGATCAAGTCGATTTAATACTTCTTTTGTATCGCCTTTCAGAAAACTTGTAATCTGTGAAAAAGTATCCTTATAATCAACGTCTTTATTGATGCAAGGTCCTAAGCATTGCCCGATATGATAATACAAACATGCCTTTTTGGGCATCGTTTCACATTTTCTGAGTGGGTATAGTCTGTTGAGTAGCCTAGATGTCTGTCTAGCTGCATAGACATTTGGATAGGGTCCAAAGAGCTTGCCTTTAGTATTCTTCTTTCTTACCACTTGAAGCTTTGGATGTTTTTCTTTAGTTAATTCAATATAGGGATAACTTTTATCATCCATCAATCTGATATTATATTTGGGTAAATATTGTTTGATTAAATTGCTTTCTAAAATTAATGATTCACGTTCATTATTTGTTAAGACATAAGAAAAATCGCGAATTTCCGATACCAAACGCGTTGTTTTTTGATTATGTGCTCCCGTAAAATAAGATTTCACACGATTTTTTAAATTTTTTGCTTTACCTACATAAATGATGTCTTCATTTTCATTCTGCATTAAATAGCAACCAGGTTCACTTGGTAGTAATGCTATTTTGTCTTTTAAATTCATGTAATCACCATTCTTATTGTATCACAAACTAAATGTCATATTGCATTTTGAAGAGCAAAAAAAAAGCGCTAAGCGCTTTTGTCTTAGGATTCAAATTCGATATCTACTTTTCCATCTAATATTTCTTCAAGTGCAATACCAATAGATTTTACACAAAGTGAATCATCAACACTTAATTTTTCCGATTCTAAAATTGTAGCAACTTTACTTGCAGCGTAAACAAGTTTGTATTTTGAATCAATCTTTGATAACAATTTATCGATTGAGGGGTATCTCATTCCATCTTTATTTTTCATCTTATTCTCCTATCATCTTAATATAGTTGTGAATTGATCTTTCAGTCCGAGCATGCTCAGCTCGTATAATTGCCATGATACGGTCAGCAGCATTATTAACTTCGTCATTGACGACAATATAATCATATTTATGCGCAAGTAAAAATTCAGATTCAGCCTTTTTCATTCTCTTTTCAATCATATCCGTAGGCTCTGTGCCTCGATTTTTCAATCTTTCATAAAGTGCCTTCTTTCCTGGTGGAACCAAGAAAATAAAGACTGCATCTTTCATTTGCTTTCTTACTTGAAGTGCACCTTCAACTTCAATTTCTAAAACGACTTCTTTTCCGTTGTCTAATTGTTCATCTACTTTATCACGAGGTGTACCATAGTAATTGCCAACAAATTCTGCCCATTCTAAAAACTTATTTTCTTTAATACGTTTTAAAAATGTTTCTTTGTCAACAAAATAATAGTCAACGCCTTCAACTTCATCTGATCGAGCTGGTCTTGTTGTCATAGATACTGAGTAGACTAAATCATGATGAGGCATTTGGAATAAAGCTCTACGGACAGTTCCTTTTCCTACGCCTGAAGGGCCAGAAATGACAACCAACAATCCTCTTTCATTCAGTTTCATAGGCTCCTCCTTTTATTCATGATGTTATTTCTTATTATATATTATTAAAGCCACTTAGTAAATAGATATAGAGTTTATTAACCAAGAATAACGCTTACACTAAGATTTTTCACATATTTTTATGATAAAATGATTTAGAGGTGTCATATGGTTTTTGATGGATTTTTGATTTATCACTTAATTACTGAACTTAATCATAGACTAGAAAAAGCTAGACTTGAAAAAATCTATCAAACGAGTGAAATGTCGTTTGTTTTTGTCTTTTATCTCAAAGGAGAAAGAATGAACTTAGATATTAATGTAAGTTCGCATGATTTCGGTTTCCATTTGACAAGTAAAAAAGCGGAATCAAATGCAAGTTCACAATTTCTAAATACGCTGAAAAAACATTTGGAAGGTGCAATACTCCAAAAGATAAATCAATATGAAACTGATAGAGTTATTCTTTTTGATTTCATTATCAATGATTTTATTGATGGACAAATACATAAAACGCTTGTTTTTGAAGCGATGGGTAAACACTCTAATCTTTTATTAGTTCAAGATCAAATCATTGTTGATACTTTCAAAAAAATGTTTTTTGAAGAGGGTAGACAGCTATTACCTCAAGCTCAATTTGAATTTTTCCCATCTGATAAAGTTTCGTTTTTCAATTTATCCTATGAAAAGATATTCTCTTATATGGATCTAGTTAATCAATATATGGGAATTTCACCCTTCTTAGCAAAATATCTTTTTGAGCATCAGCAAGATATTTTAAAAATAGAAGCTCATCCCACAAGAAATCTAACAGATAGAAAAGATTATGTATTTGATATATTTGATTCTAATGCGGAAAAGAAAAATTATAACTCAATTTCGGAGATGATGGATGATAAATTAGAACAGTCAACTTCATCTCAATCATCACACGCCATTTTTATCAAAAAACAGCTTAAAAAAATGTCAACGCTTAAAGAACATTATCAAAATACAATTGAAAAAGCTCAAATAAAACTGCTCGATAAAGAAAAAGGTGATTTGATATATCAATCTGGACATTTAATGAAAGAAAAAACTTCTTCATTAACTGTCGATGATCATACACTTCTTCTTGATCCAACATTAACACTTAATGAGAATGCTCAAAATTTCTATAAATCTTATCAGAAAGCAAAACGAACGATCCTTCAAACACAAAGATTACTAAAGAAACATGAACAACTCATCAATCTATTTGAAGAATTTGAAACATATCTAGATTTATCAGCAAATGATAGTCTCAAAGATTTCGAACAAGAACTGATTCCTTATGGATATAAATCTATTAAAGTAAAACCTCAGCATAAAAAACAGGTCAAAAAACCCAATATCATAAAAATAGTTGACGAACAATCTACCATTTATGTTGGTAAGAACAGTTTGCAAAATGAATATATTACACATCAGCTTGGAAATAAAAATGATTTTTGGTTCCATGTCAAAGATTTTCCAGGTGCGCATGTTTTAGTTATTGCTGATGAACTGAATGAAGCAATTATTCGCAAAGCAGCGATGCTTGCTGCTCAATTTTCAAGTCTAAAGTACTCTTCTTCAATACCAGTTGATTACACTCAAATCAAGCATATAAAGAAGATTTCAGGAAGACCTGGATACCATGTAACTTATAAAAATCATCAAACTATTTATATTGATATTGACGAACAAAAACTAAATGATTATTTAAAAAATGTCTAATTTAACATATTTTAGACTTTTTTTATGCTTTAGTGCAAATGAGTTGATACAATTAGTTATTTGATGTAATATTAAACTATAAATAGGAGGAATTATACTATGAAATTTGAATTACCAAAATTACCATTCGCATTTAATGCACTTGAACCATTTATTGATGCAAGAACAATGGAAATCCATTATACGAAACATCATCAAGGTTATGTAAACAATTTAAACGCAGCTCTTGGAAAACATCCCGATTTGGAAACACCCTTAGAAACGTTACTAGCTGATCTTTCTTTAGTACCAGCTGATATTCGTGGTGCAGTTCAAAATAATGGTGGTGGACATTTTAACCATTCATTCTTTTGGCCACTATTAAAGGTTAACAATGGACAAACACCAAAAGGTGAATTAGGAAAAGCTATAAATGAAGCATTTGGATCATTTGATGAATTCAAAAATACATTTAACACTGCGGCTAAAACAAGATTTGGTAGTGGTTGGGCATGGTTAATATTAACACCAGAAAAAACACTCAAAGTCTTATCTACACCAAACCAAGACACACCATTAGCTGAAGGAACACCAATTTTAGGATTGGATGTTTGGGAACATGCATATTACTTAAATTATCAAAATCGTCGCCCAGACTATGTATCGGCATTCTTTAGTGTCGTTAACTGGGATAAGGTTGACGCTTTATATAAAGCAGCTTTATAATTCTTTTCTCTCTTAAAAAACTAGTTGGCAAAACTAGTTTTTTTTATACTCTTTTATAACTATGATTTTCATATTATCTTCAATAAAAAAAGGAAGCTTGCGCTTCCTTATAATGTATGAGTTTCGATGATTGCATAATCACCATCGTGCCTACGATAGACCACATTTGTTTTTTCCGTTTCCTTATCTAAGAAAACATAGAAATCATGTCCCGACAACTCCATAGCCGCAATAGCTTCATGTGATGTCATTGGTTTTAATTCAACTTGTTTGTTTTTCACTAATTGACTTGCTAGAATATCTTTTTCAAGTGATTCTGCATCGAATTCATTTGAATAAGCTTGCTTAATACCTTCTTTTTCAAGATTGTGCTTAAGTTTATCTTTATGTCTTCTAATTTGTGCAACTAACTTGTCGTTAGCTTTATCAATTGCAGCATACATGTCAGAATCTGAAACCTCAGCACGTAAGACAGTTCCTTTGGTAGGAATTGTCACTTCAATCTTGTGGTGGTCTTTATATACCTTGCACACCACTCTCACCTCAGATACTACTTCTGGACCAAAAAAGGAAACGACTTTAGTAAATCTCTTTTCAGCATATTCCTTGATGGCAGCAGTTGGAACAAAACCATTCTTTCCCACTACTTCAAATTTCATAGTTTTTCTCCTTCTTCTATATTTTCATAAAGTGTCAGCAAATAAATATTGCCTAGCTTTAGAGAATCCAATTGCTCAAACATTGATTCATCAATATAATCCTGATAAACGAAAATGCTTTGTGGATAATTTTTAATAAAATCCAAATAATAAGGCTTTAACATTGACATATAAGCCAAACCTGAAATCTTTTTTTGAAAAATAAGCATTGAATGATGATAGATGACAGCATTTGTTATAGGAATAACACGTTTTCTAGGAATCAAAGGATTATCCATATAACACGATTCACAAATATGATGTATTTCAGGATCAAATAAATTGAAAATGTTCTTCTTTGTCTTGACTTTTTTACCACATAATTCACATTGCATAACAAGCCCTCCTAATTGATATTAGTTGGGCTTGTGAATGATTACTTTTTATAAGCTTCTACAATTTTATCAATAAGGTTGTGAGGAACTTCTTCATATTTGATGAATTCGCGTGTAAACGAACCACTACCTTGAGTCATTGCTTTTAGATCAATGGCATACTTGACAATTTCTGATTCTGGTACTTCAGCGATAACAACCTGGTAACCTTCTGTTTGGTTCATACCTAGTACGCGACCACGGCGTTTATTCATATCGCCCATAACGTCACCAACAAATTGATCCTTAATGGTAACTTCAACCTTAACAATAGGTTCTAAAATGGTTGGTTGTGCTGTCTTAATAGCATCTTTAAAAGCTAAAGCTGCAGCTAATTTAAATGATAGTTCATTAGAATCAACTTGATGATAAGATCCATCATATAACGTAGCTTTAATATTAATGACTGGGAACCCTGCAAGAGGACCATGTTCAAATATTTCAATTAATCCTTTTTCTACCGCTGGAAAATAGTTTCTAGGAACTGCTCCACCAAAGACATTTTCTTCAAACTCAAATAGTTCTCTAGATGGTTCAAATTTAATCCAAACATGACCAAACTGTCCAGCTCCACCGGATTGTTTCTTATGTTTACCTTCACCTTGAACTGATTTTTTAATCGTTTCACGATAGACAATTTTCTGGTCATCAATGTCAACATCAACTTTAAACATTGTCTTCATTCTTTCAAGAACATAGGCGAGATGTGTCATCCCTTGACCACCTAATAAAAGTTGTGAAGTTTCTTTATTACGTTTAATTTCAAATGTTGGATCTTCTTGATTAATACGATGCAACGCCATTGAAATTTTATCTTCATCGTTTTGATGTTTTGGATGAACTGCAATATAGATAACTGGTGTAGGCATGTTGACAGGTTGATAAACGATAGGGCTTTTTGGATCCGCTAATGTATCTCCTGTTTCAATACCATCAATTTTAGCAACAGCTGCCATATCACCTGCATGGAATAAATCAACTTGAATCTGACCTTTACCACGAAGAGCGAACAAATTACTAATTTTCTTATTTTCTCCCTTGTTAGAGATAACAACTTCCTGTCCAACCTTCATTGTACCTGAGTTAATCTTCAATATATTGATAGCTCCCAAGAATGGGTCAACAGTAGTTTTAAATACATATGCTGAAAATGGTTCATCATCATGAGTTAATCTTGTTATATCTTCTCCTGTTTTAGCATCTTTGCCTACTAAAGGACGTAATTCATCTGGTGCTGGTAGGTAATCAACAAGCATATTAAGCATTGTTCTAATACCAATTGTTTTAGTCGCACTACCTACGATAACAGGTGTTAATTCACCTTCAATAATTCCGTTTCGTAATGCAAGTTTAATCTGATCTTCAGGAATTTCTTCGCCTGAAAGATATAAATCCAATAATTCTTCTGATGTTTCAGCAACACTTTCTAAAATCATATTGTGAAGTTCATCAACCTTAGGTCTCTTTTCTTCCCAAATTTCTTCATCGTGACTATCAGTACCATCATAGATTCTAGCTTTCATGTCAACGACATTAACAAAGCCTTCAAAATTATCATGATGCCCAATTGGCCAACAGAAAGGAACTGCCTTTTTGCCTAATTTTTGACGAATTTCTTCTAGAACTTCTTCGAATTTAACGTTTTCTTTATCCATCTTATTGACATAAAGAATTGCTGGAATATGACGTTTTCTCACTTCATTCCAAACACGTTCAGTACCTACTTCGACACCTTTACTCGCATCGATTAAAATAACAGCACCCTTGACAACTTCAAGTGTTTGACTTAAATCTCCAACAAATTCATCACTTCCTGGAACATCTATAAAGTTTAATTTATGGTCGTTCCATTCAACTGGCTCGACACTAAGTGAAAGACTAGTTTGCTTTGTCTGTTCTTCAACTAAATAGTCTGAAACTGTGTTCCTGCGTTCAACTTCTCCCTTTTTATCAATTGCTCCGCCGACATAAAGTAGCGCTTCCGAAATACTTGTTTTACCTGAACCTTGATGCCCTAAAATAGCAATGTTCCGTATTTCTTTGGTGGTGTACTCTTTCATCCTAAACCTCCTGTAATCGTTTGCATTTTCTATACTCATATTATAGCATAAAATTAGTGCCATCAAATTGATTTTATCTCAAAATCATGAAATTTCACATAAGTCATAAAAGATGCTATAATATAGACGGTGAAAAAATGAGAAAATTAGCAATCAAACTAATTGAATGGTATCAAAAAGAAATATCACCTCACAGCAGACACAAATGTAGGCATTCACCTACCTGTTCTGCCTATGCAAAAGAGTGTTATGTAAGGTTCAATTTTATAAAAGCTTCCTTTTTAAGTGCGAAGCGCATTTTATCTTGTAACCCATTATTTAAACCGAGATATGATCCTGTTCCCAAAAAGAAAATTAAAAATAAGAATAAACAAAGCCAATGACGATGTCATTGGCTAATTTTTTATTTTTGTAGTTCTTTTTTTGCTTTTTCTTTTCGATTTTTAATCATCTTTTGTCTTGAAAAAGACTCTCTTTCCTTTTCTTCTAATGCTTCAGTAATATATTTTATATTTTCTTCGAATTGTGGAATCACAACATTTTCTAAAGCATTCGCTCTTTTTTGTGCTTTTCTGATAGCGTTCGCTAACCGATAAGTTGAATTATCAATTTCTGCTAATTTGATGGTTAGATCTCTCACCTTCATAAAGCATTTATATGCGTAATCAAATTTAGTGTTAGTGTGACTGATTCCATAAGAAATTCTAACTTGTTCAGCTTCAAAGGTTACATGAGGAATTTCAACGCCCATAACACTTCTATAACTTACTGATATTCCTGATGTTGTTGGAATTGATTTTGCAATATCACTGACAATTCCTAACGTAATATTTGCTTCTTGAAGTGCTTGATAGGCTTGTTTATATGTCACTGATAACTCATCTCGCAATAAACGAACATCAGCAAGAAGACTCATCATCTCATGAATAAGAATATTTCTTTTTCGATCCATGAGTTCATAGCCTTTATGAGCGAGTTTATTCGATTTTATAAGTGTCATTAAATTCCCTTTAGTAGGAAATACCTGTTTATTCATTAATTACATCCCTTTCAGGGCACTAATAATTGGTTTTGCAACAATATTAAACCGTTCAACTGCACGGTCATGATTATAGAATTCATTCAACATTTGATCGTCGACTCTATTTAATTCATCCTTAGGTAAGACTGATAATAAATCCCAGCCTAAGTCTAACGTATCAATAATTGAACGATTGGTTTCATAACCTTGACCAATAAAGTGTTTTTCAAAGAGTTTACCAAATTCGATGTATTTACGATCGACTTCAGATAATTCATCTTCTCCAATAACTGAAGCTAGGCTTCTAGCATCTTGTACTTGTGCATAAGCAGCAAACAATTGATTTGCAACAGATTGGTGATCGTCTCTCGTATATCCTGCACCAATACCATCTTTCATTAAACGAGACAAAGAAGGTAAGATACCAACAGGTGGAAAAACACCTACTTGATTTAGGTCTCTGCTTAATACAATTTGCCCTTCAGTAATATAACCAGTCAAATCAGGAATTGGATGTGTAATATCATCATTTGGCATCGTTAAAATTGGAATTTGTGTCACACTACCTTTAGCTTGTGAGACAATTCCCGCTCTCTCATAGATTGAAGCTAAATCAGAATATAAATAGCCTGGATATCCTTTACGACCTGGAATTTCACCTTTACTACTCGAGAATTCTCTAAGTGCTTCACAATACGCTGTCATATCAGTTAAGATAACCAAAACATGAATATCGTGCTTAAATGCTAAATATTCTGCAGCTGTTAAAGCAAATCTTGGTGTTAAAATTCTTTCAATAATTGGTTCGTTTGAAAGATTCAAAAACATAACAACCTTACTCATAACTCCTGCTTGTTCAAAAGAATGTCTGAAGTAAGCTGCAACATCATTTTTTACACCCATCGCTGCAAACACGATACAAAAATCATTACCTTTTGATTCGGCAATTTGTGCTTGTTTAACAATCTGAACAGCAAGTTCATTATGTGGCATGCCAGATCCTGAAAATATCGGTAATTTTTGGCCACGAATCAATGTTGTTAGTGCATCAATTGAACTGATTCCTGTCTGAATATAATCTCTTGGATAAACTCTGGAAACCGGATTTAGAGGATTTCCATTAATGTTTCTTTTTTCGTCAATAAAAACCTCACCTAAGCCATCAATAGGTTTACCAGACCCATTAAATGTTCTTCCTAAAATTTCTTTTGATAAGCTCATTTCAACAGAGTGTCCAGTAAATCTTGTTCTTGTATTTGTTAAAGATATGTTTTGAGTCCCTTCAAAAACTTGAATAGCAACTCTTGTACCTTCAATCTGAACGACACGTCCATATCTGGTCGCTCCATTGGTTAATTTGATTTCGACCATTTCTTCAAAACCAACACCTGTCACATCATCTAAGAAGATTAAGGGTCCATTAATTTCATCTAATCCTATATATTGGAGATTCATCGTATGCCTCCTTTACTTCAATCTCTTGATTAAGCGATCAATTGTTTTTGAATACTGATCAAACTGATCTAACTTATCGTTTGGTACATCATATTTCATTTTAATAACTTGGTCAAAAATACCCGTTTCAATTAAAACGTTTAATGAATGCCCTTCCTCAATAAATTTTTTTGCTTTTTGGTGTAAGTACAATATAACATCCATCATTCTTAATTGCTTTTCAAGAGAAACATATGTGTCATCCTTATGAAATGCATTTTGTTGAAGGAATCCTAATCTAATGACCTTACCTACTTCAATGACTAATTTTTGATCATCAGGTAAAATATCGCTACCGATTAGTTTTACGATTTCTAATAATTTATTTTCTTCGGATAGAATACCCATAATTTCTTGTCTATTTGTTAAAAATCTCGGACTGACATTTTTATCATACCATTTTGTTAAATCAAGCACATAATCAGAATAACTTGTATTCCAATTGATTGCTGCATAATGACGTTGGTATGCGAGTTGTTTATCTAACGCCCAAAAGCTTCTAACAAAACGTTTTGTATTTTGAGTAACTGGTTCGGAAAAGTCTCCACCTTGAGGCGAAACAGCACCAATAATAGTTACTGAACCTTCATTTCCGCTTAAAGTTTGCATATGACCAGCTCTTTCATAAAATTGAGAAATTCGGCTTGGTAAATAGGCAGGAAATCCTTCTTCTGCTGGCATTTCTTCAAGACGACCACTAATTTCACGGAGTGCTTCTGCCCATCTCGATGTTGAATCAGCCATTACCGCAACACTATATCCCATATCTCTATAGTATTCAGCAATGGTAACTCCTGTATAAATACTCGCTTCTCTTGCAGCAACTGGCATATTCGAAGTATTTGCTATTAAAACAGTTCGTTCCATTAATAGCTTATTTGTCCGAGGATCAATAAGTTCACCAAATTCTTCAAGAACTTGTGTCATTTCATTTCCACGTTCACCACAACCCACATAAACAATTAGATCAGCATCACTCCACTTTGCAAATTGGTGTTGCATCATTGTTTTTCCTGTACCAAATCCTCCAGGTACTGCCGCAGCTCCACCTTTTGCTATTGGAAATAGTGTATCAATGATTCGCTGTCCACTAATCAAGGGTACAGAAATAGGTATTCTTTTTGATACTGGACGAGGTGTTTTTATAGGCCATTTTTGTACCAATGTTAATTCATGAGTCTCACCTTTTGAATCTTCAGTTTTGACAATAACGTCAAATAATTTGTATTTCCCATTTTTAGCAACCCAGACGACCCGTCCATCAGCACCTTTTGGCACTAAAAAGCGGTGTTCAATTGTTTCTGTTTCTTGAGTTGTCGCATAAATTGCTCCAAAACGAAGAAGGTCATCTTTTTTAGCAGTAATTTTAACATCCCATTTTAAATTTCGATCAAGTGATTCAACATCGCTACCAATAGGAATATAAATACCTTCATTTTCTGCTATCGTTTTTAATGGACGTTCAATTCCATCAAAAATATTTTTAAGCAATCCAGGTCCAAGCATTGCTGATATCGGTTCTCCAGTTGAAAAAACTGGTTCTCCAACAACAAGTCCTGTTGTTGATTCGTAAACCTGAATTGTTGTAAGTGCTTGACTAATTGATATAACTTCTCCCAACAGCTTATCATTGCCAACATACGCCATTTCAAGCATTGAAAAATCTGTAGCGTTTTTGACGGTAACAACAGGTCCATTGATCGAATATATTGTATTTTTCATATTTGTTACCTCCTATCTTCTGATAAACAGTTTGGAATTTCTATAAAACCATTCTTTTTGAGCGACTAATTTAGTATCAATCGTTTCATCAATCTGAACACCTTCATTTTCAAGTAAAAACTCAAATCCACCCAAATGTAAATCTGGTGATTTAATAATGTCACACAGAGATGTTATTGTTTCATTAATAATTTTAGGTAAATGGGTATCACGATTAGAGATTGTAATAATCGATTTTGTATTCGGATACTTTTTATTTAATTCTTTCAACTTTTTAATCATCAATTTTTCATAATCTGGAGATGTGATAAATTGATATATCTGATCAAGAACAGAGTGAAAGACAATATTGGTCATGAATGTTCTCTCCTTGATGAGTTTCGCATCATATCCAATACCTATTTGATTGATTTTATCTTGATAATTGAGCTTTAGCTCTTTGAGTTTCTTGCTCAGTTGAAGATCTTTTTGCAGTTGCAAATCTTCAGTGATTTTTTTCATCTCTTTTGCATGAAGATAATCAATCTCTTTTTTAAGTTCTTGCATTCTCTTTTCTGCTTCTCTATGTATCGCTTTATCAAAATAGCGATACAATTGGTCTTCGTTATAATATGCCAATTTGTTTCACCTCATAACTTGATGCCGATGGCTTCACTCACATATCGGTCAATTGCTTCACCGATTTTTGCGTTGCCATGGCGATCTGGTATTTCGACAATTAGTTTTCTCTGCAGTGTTAGTTTAAGTTCAGAAATAATAATGGGGGCAAGTTCGACTAATTTAGTCGTCACTAAAATAACAGCAATAGATTCATCGTTTAAGGCTTTTTCGAGTGCTGTCAAAAATTCCTTTTTTTCATGAACTACTACACTGTCTATACCCACAAGTCTCATTCCGACCTGAGTATCCACATTGTCGCTTAATAAGAAAAATTTCATAAGAATCCTTCTTCCAATTAAAGCTTGTTGATAATTAAAATTGAGATTAATAAACCGTAAATCGCAACCCCTTCTCCAAGAGCAACGAAAATAAGTGATTTACCAAAGTTTTTTTCATTTTCAGAAAAAGCTCCAATAGCAGCGGGTGCAGCTGCAGCAACAGCAACCCCAGCGCCTAATGCTGACATGCCTGTAGCCAGTGCAGCACTTAGAAAGCCTAGTCCTTGTGCGATTGTTCCAGTTAATAAATCTACCGGAGTATCGCCATCAGCAGCAAAAACTACTGGATGTACAAAAAGCTGGACAACCAAAACAGCAACAATAATTGTGAAAAATCCAACAACATGTGTTGCAAGTCTTGATTTTGCAGACTTAACTGTAACTTTCCCCTTGAAAACTTTAATCAGTGGGATGGTTACTAAAACAATCAAAATCAAAGGTAAAACCCATTCTAAAAAATTTAACATATTTTAATTCCTCCTAAAATTATTTATTCATTTAAGGCATTAAATGCAATGCCGTTACCCTTATAATATCTCGAAAACATTTCATAGAATTCAAGTCTTAAGACCTGAATACCAACAATCATTCCTTCAAGTCCCATCACGAAGATGTTACCAAGGATTAATACAATCCAACCTGAATTACCAACCATTGACATCAAACTGATGACAACAAGCATCATTCCTGCATGAGCTAATATAAATCCACCAACACGCAAGAAGCTCATAGTATTTGTGATATAACTCAAAACAATTTCAAATAATTCAAAGAATCCCTCTACAAAAAATCCGCCAAAACCTTTAGGAAACATACTTTCCTTATTGAATTTTCGTACAAGAGGTTCTTTTAAGAAAATCAAGATGAGTGGTATTCCTACAAATGCTAATATCAACCAAATATTAAATATGGAATATCCCAAACCTAACTGTAAACTTGCACCAACTAAGATATATCCATATAAGAGTAGTCCAGCAAGTCCATTATGAGATGCAATGAGTTCTGCATAGTGATGATTCTTTATTAGAGTAATCATATTGAGAATCATCGCAATTACAATAAATAATGCGCCTATCCCTATTGCAGCAATCAAAAGTGGCATTGTAAACTCTGAATCCATCACACGAATCGGTTTACCCGCTAATCCCAAAACTTGGGTATAAAGCGGATCTAGAAAACTCTCATTACCGAAAAATGATCCATATAGTAATCCGAATATTGCTGATGAGATACCAATTCTAATACCAATAGCTCCTAATCTCATCTTTTTGAACCTATAGAGTAAGAATCCAAGTAAAATCAAAACCAGTCCTTGTCCAAAATCACCAAACATTATTCCAAAGAGCAATGCATAGGTTAATGCTACAAAAGGTGTAGGATCAATTTCTCCATATGACGGTAAGCCATACATTTCAACGAACATTGAAAATGGTTTACTAAACCATCCATTTTTAAGTTTCGTTGGTGGTTTGATTCTTCGATCACTATAGGCATCATTCACTTCAATTTCAACATCATCAAAACCTTTAAATGCATCTTTGAAAGTTTGAATATCCTTTTCTTCTGCAAATCCTGAAATACTAAATTTATTCCCCAAACCAACAACATACTGTTTCGCATCATAGACACGATTTAAGAAGAGCAACTCTCCTTTTATAGATGATAGCTTCGATGTTGAATTACTAATGAACTCATATAGCTCACTTCTGTAATTTGTAATCATCTTTGTTGTATTAGCTATTTCCTGATTTAATGATTCAACAGCATCTTTTGGAGTGCCATGAACAAAATCTGGAATATAGATTCTTTCAAAGAAGAGTGAAGAAAACATGTTATCAATTTCTCTAATATATTCATCAGTAGCAAAATACATACACCAGCTATTGTTATTATCATGACTAAATGATTTAAAAACAAATGGTTTATTTTGGAAAAATCGAAGTTTTTCAACATTTGAATTAGGTAATCTGCCAAATCTGATATGAATATATTCAGAGGCGAACAGGTCATCAAGTGGAATATCCAAATTCATGATATTTTCAACTTGGATTAATGCATCGCTATATTTTTGAATATGCCTATCCAATTCCTTGATGCGGTCTGATTCTTCTTCTAGTCTTTCCTTAAACTGATGCATATATTCTTGCATATCACTAAAGGTGTAATTTTCATCACGTTGTTCAATGCTTGGAAGACTAATATCAAATTTACGCTCAATATCATCGAGTTCTGAAAGTAACGGTTCACATGGATTTTCGGTTACAAATGATGTTAATCCATGTACTTTTTCAACAATTTCACTTGCTAGAACTGGATGAAATCCCTTGATGTCGATGAAACTCATGAGAATGCGATCTAAATTATTCAGATTACTTGTTAGGTCAATCAATTTAACCTTTGCAATACTCATAGTTAGTCTCCTTAATGCTAGTAAATTAGCATTTGTCTTATTTCTTGGTTATTTACGTGATAACGAATACCTTCAATAATATTCGTTAAATTTTCTATTTCAAATTCACTTAATGTAACAAAAGCTAAGAACACTTTAGGTACATCTGTTGAATAATAAATAAATTTTTTAGCAAGATTATATTGAATTCTTCCAGCGTAATATTCAACATAAACATAATCTTTATCACTTGTGAATCTTGAGAACTCTGAAGTTGAAAGGTATTTTAGAATATCGTCTGGTTCCTTCAAACGAGTCATTTCGTCAAGTTTATTTGCACTAATTCTACTACGTCTTTTTATTAAAACACTGTTTATAGTTATTGGATCTGCTTGATAAAATTTTTTCAAACGGTAAATTTTAATAATATTACCAAGTTCAATTCGAGTTTGAAATATACTATCTAAATCTTTCTTCAAAGTGCCAGAATAATACTTTTCAATTCTTCTAAAGGCTTCAGCAAAATAATAATCTTCTAATGCATGTTCAATTTCAAGGTAACGGATTTGTTGATTGTTTTTCGTGTCATAAGGCTTTAAAATCTCATAATATGGTGTTTTAGCTAACGCTTTTAATAGTTCATTTAGGTTCTTCGCTTTAAAGACTAAAGACATATCAATCGAAGTATGAACATCAAAGAAGAATGGTACGGAGCCCTGATTTTCATCAAACTCATCAGCAATCATTGTTCTTAGGGAAGTCAAAATGACTTCACTTTCTTGATGGACAATATTGAGTTCATAAAATTCCAAATCCTTGGTATAAACCTGTTTAATTAAGCGTATAATCTGATCGAATGAATTCTTTTTAATTAGGGCTTCGAGATTCCCACGATGAATCGTATTTTCCTTAACATCCTTAAGAATACCTTGATAATTCCCATGTTTTTTGAGATATCCTACAAGTTCAGGTAATGATTTGAATTTAGAAATTCGTTCATACTCTTCTGGTTTAATAAAATTCCCAAAGATTGACTTGGCTTTCGTGATGATGGTATTGTTTGCCCAAGAACTCATATAGATTCTCCTTTATCAGAATGTTAGGTTAAATAAATTAAAATTTGAACCAGCTATCTTTAACACGTTTTGGTGGTTGAATTCGACCATCGCTATAGGCATCTTTGACGTCAACTTCAGTATTCTTGAAATCTTCAAATGCTTTTTTGAATGCATCTACTTCTGTTTCTTTTATGAATGAGATAATACTAAATTTATTTCCCATACCTACAACATATTTTCTAGACTCAAAAACACGTTCAAGGAAAATCAGTTCACCTTTTAAAATCGTTAGTTTTTCTAAATTATCTGCAATAAGTTTATCCATTTCACTTTGGTATGCATCAATCATCTTTTGAATGATTCCATTTTCAGATTCTAAAGCTTCGATTGCATCACTTGGCGTACCATGAACAAAATCAGGAATCATAACACGTTCAAATAACAATGAAGAAAAAATATTGTCAACTTCTTTTTTATATTCATTTGTCGTATAATACATGCACCAAGTCTTATGATGGTCCTTACTAAAAGTTTTAAAAATGAACGGTTTATTTAAAAACAATTTCACCTTATCGAGACTATCTGTTGGAATTCTTCCAAAACGAAAGAAGACAAAATTGCATGCAAACAAATCATCCAATGCTATATTTAAACTATGGATATTTTTAATTTGGATTAATGCATCATTATATTTTTGAATGTTTTCTTGTAACTGTTTAATTTGTGTTGATAAAGATTCCAGTTTTTCTCTAAGTGCAGATACATAATCATACATTTCATTAAAATTATATGTTTTGTCCTTCTGTTCAACATCTTTTAATTCTAAATGATATTCACTTGATAAATCATCTAATTCGTTTAGAATTGAAAGGCATGGGTTTTCTGAGACTAAAGAAGACAATCCTTTAACTCTTTCAACAATTTCTGATGCCAAAACAGGATGTATACCAGTCAAATCAACAAATGTCATTAAGACATCATCAATTTGATTCATTTTAGAAACCAAATCTATTAGTTTCATTTTTATTAAACTCATACTACCTCCATCACTATGTAATACAAATTTTCGTTATTGAGGTCTACGTTTCATCATTTGAGATCATTGAAACATAAATCTTGATTCGTGCAGTTCTTATTTGATACAAGCATTAAAGATTTGTTCAATCCATAAATCCTTATTATCTTCATACTGCTTTTGAATATTCTTTAAAATATTTTTATACGTGATAAGTTCACTTTTCTTTTTTTCTGCCATCTCTTGCTCTAAACTTTCTTCTGTTTCTTTAAGTTTTTGTTCAATTTCAGCAAGAAAAGACTGATGAAGCTTCTCAGTTTCTTTTTTAATTACTTCATCTAAATGTTCTTTTTCCTTAGTGAGTTCACTCACTTTTTCCCTAGCTTTCTTATCAAGGTTAATTGTATCTTTGATGATGTTATGATGCATAGGATCACCTTCATTTCTACTACTATTTTATCGCTTTTAATAAGCTCTTGCAAACCAAACCGTCTGAGTTGCCACATTATGTGTAACTGGACATAATTCTGTAATCAATGTTTGATCAAATGGAAGTACTCGTGCAGTTGCTGTTGTATCCTTTTTAATTTGAATTTCAGCCTCTTCACCAGAAATGCTCATCGCAACATATCCACCCTTTTTGATGTAGGCTTTAAATTCATCATATGTTTTTGCTTGATAAGTATTTTTTTGAACAAAATCTAATGCTTTTTCATATAATACATCATGCATATCTCTTAGAACTTGTGGCATTTGTGCAACAACTTCGTTAACTGAAATCAGATGTTTTTCACGATTATATCTCGTCACCATGGTAATCATTCCATTTGCGAGATCTCTAGGTCCAACTTCAATTCTGACTGGTACACCCTTCATTTCATATTCACTAAATTTCCAACCAGCCGATTTGTTTGAATCATCAACTGAAACTCTAAAACCAGCTGCTTTAAATGAGTTAAATAGGCTATCTGTAGCTTTTTTAACCTCTTCTTTATGTGATTGAATAGGGATGATAACAACTTGAATAGGTGCGACATAAGGCGGCAATACCAAGCCTTCATCATCACCGTGAACCATAATCACAGCACCAATCAATCTTGTTGATACACCCCATGATGTCTGATAAGCATATTGCTGTAGATTATTTTCATCTTGAAATTTAATATCAAATGCTTTTGCAAATTCTTGACCAAAATAATGTGTCGTACCAGATTGTAGCGCTTGACCATCATGCATCAATGCTTCAATACTATAGGTATCTATTGCTCCAGCAAATTTTTCTTTTTCTGTTTTTTTACCTGTGATAAAAGGAATTGCAAGTAGTTCTTTACCCATTTCCTTATAGATATCCAAGATATCTAGCGTTTCTTTTCTCGCTTCAACTTCAGTTGAATGTGCAGTATGACCTTCTTGCCACAAAAACTCTTTACCTCTTAAGAAAGGTCTCGTTGTTTTTTCCCAACGAACAACATTACACCACTGATTATAAAGTTTAGGTAAATCACGATATGAGTTAACTATCTTTTGATAGTGTGTGCAAAAAAGCGTCTCAGAAGTTGGACGAATGATTAAACGTTCAGCCAAGTCTTCAACACCAGTAGTCGTTATAATTGCAGTTTCAGGAGCAAATCCCTCAACGTGATCTTTTTCTTTTTGAAAAAGGGATTCCGGTATGACCAGTGGCATATAGACATTTTGATGTCCAGTTGCTTTAAGTCTTTTATCTAAATCTTGTTGTATACCTTCCCATATTGCATAACCATAAGGACGATAGATAATAAAACCTTTGACATCACTATAGTCCATCAATTCTGCTTTTAAACATAAATCTGTATACCATTGAGCAAAATCAGCATCGCGTGCTGTTACTGCATCAACCATCTTTTTATTATTATTATTCATCACATTCACCTTTATTTATTTTTTAATGCCTTTGAAATGACAAATATAACGATGACAAATATAATAGTTGGAGAAATCCAAGCTTTGTAAGTTGTATTATCTACAAACAAAAAATTGATAAGTCCTCCGAAAATAACTAATGAAACCAGTCCACCAGCAAAGGAAGATTTTTGTTTTCTTCTCTGCTCGGTTCTTTGCTCATTACTTTCAACTCTTTCGACTCTTTCAACTCTTTCGACTCTTTCAACTCTTTCAATTCTTGGACGATCTTTTTTCTTTTTGTAACGATCATGATTATTTTGATCATATTGTTTATCTTGTTCATCGAATAAATCATCATACTTTTGATATAAGTTCTTTTCTGTTTTTATACTCATTATTTGTTTTAAATCAATATTGTTTTACCATCAACAAAGTTAATTTTTCTCTCCTTATAGAGATGGCCTAAAGCTCGTTTAAACGCTTTCTTGCTCATCTTGAATATCTCATATATTTCTTCCGGTGTACTATCTGCTGTTAGTTGCATGTCACCTTCACGAATCATATAGGATAATATGATGTTGGCGTCGTCAAAGATTGCAATTTCTTTTTGCGGAGTTAATGATCCTGTATAACCTTTTTCCGATTGGTAGGTTACCTTGACATTCACTTCTTGTCCATATCTCAATGCTTCTTTATAAAGTGAATTGTGAACAAAAATCCAGTGTCCATCTGATGTGATGAGATTCACGCCTTCACGCCCAAGTTTTTGCACATAAGCTGCTATGGTTTCTTTTAACTCAATCGGGGCTTCTGGTTTAAGTTTTGAATCTTCTTTTGAAACTAATTTGGCCACTAACTTGCCTTTAACTTTAATCCCAACATAGAGTGTATCACCAATTTGTGGCCATAACTCTTTATTAAGTGGTAAATCATCTGCTGATAACAATAGTTCCTTGGCAATTCCCATGTCCAAGAACACACCTAGATACTCATGAACTGCTGTAACCTTTAAGAATCCCGGTCGTCCTACGGTAATAAGAGGTGTTTTTAAGGTTGCTGCTAAACGTCCTTTTTGATCAAAGTAAAGAAAGGCATCTACAGTCATACCTGGAGCTAATTCCTGATGAAGACTTTCGTTATTATGCAAAAAAATCTCCCCTTCATCAGAGTCAAGCATATATCCTATATCTGTTTTCCTATTTACTTCGAATTTATTGACATCTCCAACCATAATTGACATATAACCACCATTACTAATTATACCATATATTAGGCCCTTTTATTAAGATATGAACAAAAAAAGTGCCGAAGCACTTAGATATCTAATTCCTTTAAAACATCTTCATATTGTTTGATTAAAATCGCCTTGAAGAATTCAGTCAAAGGCTTTAAATCTTTGTCCGATTTAAAAGACTCTAGACGATTGAAATAGATTTCTTTTGATTCAAGTGGAACAGAGATGGGTAAATAGTCACTTTTCATCAAAAAATAATTTAGAACAAGTTTTGCTAAGCGTCCATTTGCATCAACAAATGGATGAACTTTAGCGATACTTGCATGTGCATATGTTGCAGTTTCTAAAACATTACCTTTAAAACTATCTATTTCTCTAAAAAATCTACTCATGCGATCATAGACCTTAACATGATCGGGTGGTTGATGTGATGCGCCAAAGATGTTAATGTTCACATTTCTGTAAACTCCACCTTGGAAAATACCTTCAACTAAAATCTCATGAATATCTTTTAATTTCTCTTCATTAAATGATTTTTTTTCATTTGCTTCTTTTTTTACAAATTCAAAAGCTTCTAAATGATTCAGTATTTCTTTTTGTTCTCTTTCACTGTATTCAAGTAAAGCTTTCGCTTGGCTAAGACGTTTAACATCTTCATAAGGAATTCTGTTATGTCCTTCCATGCCCACAGCATCATAAGTATAGAGTAAAGCGAATTTTTTTTCGACCTCTTCAATTTGTTTTGGGTCGCATTCTTTAACTACGTTACTTAAGTGCTGGCGCTCTACCTCTAAAAGATCTTTCTCCATAATATCAACGCTCCCATCTTTTGCTTTATTATATCATAAAATCGCTATCATAGACAAGCGTTAAAAGAAAAACATTTGGATAAAGCATCAGTCTTCTATATATCTTTTTAAGAATGCTTTAGTTCTTGGCTCTGAAGGAGAATCAAATAGCTTTTATGGCGTTATAATTTTTGTGATTGCACCTTAATCCACAGAAATAATTCAAACAGGTATTTCTTTATTTTTCTAACAAAAAAAGCATCCAAAAGGATACTTCGCAAATAAAAATTCATATGCCAAAAAAAATAGAAGGGGGACTCTTTCGAGTCCCCATACCTTTTGAAAATTTAGATTTTAGTTACGTTAGCCGCTTGTTGTCCGCGGTCGCCGTTTTTAACTTCAAATTCTACTTGGTCGCCTTCTGCTAATGTTTTGTAGCCTTCAGTTTGAATTGCGCTGAAATGTACAAAAATGTCTTTGCCGTCTGCTGAAGAAATAAATCCATATCCCTTATCAGCGTCGAACCATTTTACTACTCCGGTCATTGTGATACTCCTTTATTTATAACTTAGCAACTTAATGCCTAAAACCATTATACACAATACAATACTATATTACAAGGACATAACTCAATTAAGTGCGGTTTATGTGAATTGGCTTTGATAAAGGCCATAATAGAACCCTTTTTGCTCCAATAATTCATTATGTGTACCTTGTTCTACTATATTCCCTTCATTAACAACAAGAATTAAATGAGCATTTTGGATGGTTGAGAGGCGATGTGCAATGACAAATGTTGTCTTATTTTCCATTAATGCAATCATTGCTTTTTGAATTTGAACCTCTGTATGTGTATCCACATTTGATGTTGCTTCATCTAATATCAACATTCTTGTTTTCGATAGCATTGCTCTTGCAATTACTAGTAATTGTTTTTGTCCCTTTGAAATATTCAATCCTTCGTCGGTTAAAATCGTATCATATCCATGAGGTAGATGTGCAATGAATGAATGAATATGTGCCTTTTTGGCTGTTTCTTCAACTTCAAGGTGACTGACATCTCCATTACCATATGCAATGTTTTCAAAGACTGTTCCATGAAAAATCCAAGTATCTTGCAAGACCATTGAAAATGCTTTGCGCAAGCTTTTTCGCGTGAGCGCCTGAATATCATACCTATCAAGATAGATATTTCCTGAATTAACATCATAGAATCGCATTAATAGATTAACGATTGTCGTTTTACCTCCACCGGTGGGTCCAACGATTGCAACTACTTTGCCACTTGGAGCAGTTAATGAAACATGATCTAATACGATTTGATCCTTTAAATATCCAAATGAAACATCTTTAAATTCAACTTTTCCTTTGACATCTTCATAATCAAAGGCACCTTCAATATCCTTAGGTTCATCTTCTTGATCTAAAACAAGAAAGACACGTTCAGCTGCTGCTAAAGCACTTTGAATTTCTGCCATAATATTTGACATCTGATTAATAGGACCAGAAAATCTTCTGGAATAAAGTGTAAAACTTGTTAGATTACCTAAACTAATATTACCAAGGAAATAGAGTATACCACCAAAGACACCAACTAAAGCAACTGATAAATTTGAGACGAAATTGACTGATGGTCCTACTGAAGTTGAGTAATAACCTGATTCATAGGATGCAGTTGAAGCGGCCTCATTAATTTCATCATACCGTTTTAAAACTGCTTCTTCTTGAACATATGATTGAATCGTGCGTTGACCAGTAATCATTTCTTCAGCAAAACCGTTCATTTCACCAAGTTTCTGATTGCGGATCCGATATTTCTTTTTCACTAATTTTGATAAAACTCTAGTTATAGTTATAGAAATTGGAATAGTAAAAACGAAGACTAATACAAGGAGTGGTGACATAATAAGCATCATCACAAATGAAATGACGACAGTAATTGAGGATGTAAAGATATTGATAGCATCCATTGCTAAAGATGTATTTATCGTATCGATATCATAGCTCATTCGACTAATGATATCTCCAGTTTGATTTTGATCGAAGTAAGAAACTGAAACGCGGTTTAACTTTTCAAAGACATCTTTTCTCATCTTATAGACAACACTTTGAGAAATTTTAATCATTGAAACTCTTAATATGTAATTAAGAAGTGCACTAATGAGATAAAATCCAATCATCAAACCTGCGAAAAAGAAGACTTGGTCATATTTAACTCCGTTTTCCATCGCTGATATCGTACGTCCAGTTAAATAAGGTCCTACAAGTGATAAGACATTGGCTACTACTGTCAAAACAAGCGCTAATATGAGTTTTCTCTTGTAGAAATATAAATATTCCCATAATCTTTTTAGAACGTAGGATTTATTGGTTGCTTTTTGAGAACCATCATTACGGCCTCTGCCCTTCTTGCCCGCATACATCATGATTGCCCACCACCTAACTGATAGTAAGCTATTTCTTGATACATTTCACAGGTATCCATCAGTTGTTGATGTGTTCCTGATGCTAAGATTTGACCTTCTTCTATGAGTAAGATCAAATGAGAATCCCTGAGGCTGCTAATCCGTTGAGCAATGATAATCATTGTTGTTTCTTTCAATTCATCTTTAAGTGAAACACGCATCTTCATATCTGTTTGATAATCTAGGGCGCTTGATGCATCATCTAAAACCATAATCGCCGGTTTACCAGCAACTGCTCTTGCAATTAAAACTCTTTGTTTCTGACCTCCAGATAAATTCATACCTTTTTGGGCCATCTGATGTTCCATTTCATTTTCTTTATCATAGATAAATTCCGCTTGAGCGACACGTGTAGCAGTTTCAATGTCTTCATTCGTGATGACATCACGATTAAATTGAATATTTCCGAAGATTGTATCTGCAAAGATTAAATCATTTTGAAAAACAACACCAATTCTTTTTCTTAAGTCATCTTGTTGGATATCACGTATATTTTTACCGTAGAATTCAATTGATCCTGAATCGGGATCATAAAATCTCATTAAAAGGTTGATAATTGTTGTTTTTCCGGAACCAGTCGCACCAATAATACCAAGGGTTTGACCTTGAAATAGTTTAAAACTAATATTTTTAAGATTGCTTTCTTTTTGATTGTATGAAAAAGAAACATTTTTAAATTCAATAATAGGTTTTTTAGGATCAATCTTGATCGTATCATAGCCGTTTTTCATATCTTCTGGCATATTTAAAACTTCATCAATTCGATTTGCTGAGGCTGTCGCACGAGAAGATAGGACAAAGATTCTGGTGATGCTCATCATCGCTCCTAAAATGATCGTAAAATAAGTCACAAAAGCAATGATTTGACCTTTTTCAGTGACGCCTTGATCAATTCTGTATGCTCCAGCAACTAAGACTAAAACTAAACCAATATTCATCACAGACTGCATCAATGGATTAATCCTTGACATCGTTATGGTTGCTTTTTGCTCTGCATCTACAGTATTTTTATTTGCTTCATTAAACTTTTCAAATTCATAATCACTCATGGATAATGCGCGAACGACTCGTGCTCCAGAAATATATTCTCTAAGTTTTCTGACAAGCTGATCGACATATCCTTGAGTTTTTGAGTATAGGGGAATTCCTTTTTTAGAGTAGAAAAAGACGATTATTATAATGAGTGGGAGCATCCCAACCATAATTAAAGTTAGGACTGGATCTAATAGTAATGACATCAAAATACCACCAAGGAGTAATACAGGAGCACGCACACCTAAGCGTTGCATGCTTGCTGTCGCACTATACATATTATATGTATCAGTGGTCATTCTACTGATTAGCGATGGTCTTGTAATTTGATCAACTTGTCTTGATGATAATCTTTCTATTTTGGAAAAAAGGTCATGTCTAAGCCCCTTAATCGTGATTGCAGCAATCATTTCTGCCTTTCTATTGGCAGCAACATTTAAAAACCATCCAACAAAAGCAATTAAAACCATTAATCCACCAAGTAAATATAATGGCATTAGACTGGGATTTTGCTCTAGTTGAAGATTGGGAATAGTTGTATCAATCATATATGCAATAATCCATGGCAAAAGCAAATCAGCTAATGCGCCAATTGATTTAAACGTTAATGAAATTGTTAACATCCGCCAATAAGGTTTGACTAACCTTAAAATCATTCTCATTTAAATACTTCCTTCAACACACAAATATACCATATTTTTATTGTCTTTTGGTATATATTTTTGTATAATAGGTTTGCTGCCCCCATAGTTTAATGGCAAAACGTAGCAATGGTAATGCTGAGATACAAGTTCGATTCTCGTTGGGGGCACCATGAGAAAACAAAGCGACTTAATTTAAGTCGCTTTTTTGTTCTTCTTTATCAGAAAGATCAACAGGACATGAATATTCCACATAAGGCAACTCTTTATGATATGCTTCAAGCATTTCATACGGATTCATCAAAGCTTCAAAAATCCAAGCGTTACCAATATACAGATTTTCTTGATTATCTAAGAACTCCTTATGATCCTCTAAATATATGATATGTGCACTCTTATTTCTAAAATAAGCAACCATTTTTTCATCTAATTTCTTACCCACTCTTTTTTGAATGAGTTCAAATTTCTTAAAAGCACCTTCAGGATTCTTTTTAAAGTATTCATAATAACAAAGATCATATGCTAGAGATAATCCTTGTTCTGTTTTGCACAGTGCTGCTAGGTTGATATTTTGAAGTTTCTTGTCAAGCTCAACGTCTCGTTCATAATTCATTTTAAGAATACCATCGAGATAGTTTGTTACAATCATGACATAAAACAGTTGAGTACTGATTGGATTTTTACTAATAATATCTTTTGATTTGCTCCATAAAAACCGGTTTGTTTCCTCAGATTCATCAAGTGAAAACATCTTATATTGGCTTATTTGAGCCAATTGAAAGATTTCATCATTTTGCATTTTTTTATATGCTACAAAGTCACCATAAAACATGGGATTTGAGAGTCTGAACGTATAAATATAGAGTGTGCTTAAAAAAGTAATATATAAAGTATTAATTGAAATGATACCCAATAGATGTGCATTTGATCCGAATATCAAGACCATAAGAAATGTAATGATGCTGATACCTAAGAGACTTATTGTAACAATCGGTGCTGCAATTAATGAGCGACTAAATTTATCTTTAACCTGCTGAAAGTCTTCTTCATCTTTGATGTCACCTAAATCAGGAACAACTAACCCTCCAAATAAAACCCATAATTTGGGTTTTACTGTGAAGTGCCATCTTTTCGAATCCTTATAAAAGACAAACATCGTAAGATAAATTGCTCTTAATTTTATATGCTGAATATGAAAAGCAATGAAGTGTCCTAGTTCATGAAGTGTTAACGTTAGATAAAATGCAAAAATCAACCACAAGAAATATCCAATGATCGATAAAGATTTCAATCCATCTGTTAGTTTAAACCAAATTCCATTATAAATTAGCATGGTATAAAAAAAGCCGATTAAAAAGATAATGATAGGTGGATATAGCCAACGTCTTTTTTTCATAGTATCACTCCAAAATTATTATAGCATGAATTATATAAATACTTCTATCTGCTTCATAGATTTAATTGTATGAAGTATATTTTTTTAACAAGTAAAATGATGATAGATTTTTTAATGAAATACTGTCGCACTGCTTGACAAGATTAGATAAATTTGCTATCATAAAAAAGCACGAAGCAGTGGGCGTCGTATAATGGTTATTACACGTGCTTGCCAAGCATGAGATGGGGGTCCGATTCCCCTCGCCCGCTCCACTAGAGACCAACCACACGTATAGTGCGGTTTTTTTTATCAAAAAACCTTGGAATCCCAAGGCTATTTTTCTTATACTTCTTCTTTCGTTCTAATCAAATGCAAGGTGATAACAACCGTTAGATAAATAATATAGATTGCTACTATTGAATATAGCCAATAAAATACTGATGTAAATTTAAATGCTCCCGATACAAAGTTATTAATGATTTGAAAAGGTTGAGAAACAAAATTTCCCATTAATAAAAGAATTGCAGCTAATGGTGAACCAATTAACAATGCAATAGTTGGAGGTAAAATAAAAATCAGCGAGTTGAGAAATCCGAATCTAAAATATCCATAAATAAATGCTAATAATAACGGAAATAAAACTTGTGATTTCTTATATTTCAATGTAACTTTAGAGTTGAAATAATGAGAAATAATCATCAAAAGTAAATAGATAGTCCCAATCATACCAACAATAACCTGCCATGTGGGTAATGATGTGAATGTTAATGAGTTAAAATTAAAGGAAAATATCCCTTTAATAAAAGTACCTAATTGATCAGCATATCCCATAATAAACAGTAACAAGTAGGCAGCTAAATACTCTTTTTTTGCATAAATAATCCAAATCGCTATAACGCCTAATGCAACAGGTAGGAAGTTTTGCAAAAAGCCCAAAATATCAGCTGATCCTAAAACATTTAAAAAGATAGCTGAAGCCAATAATACTATCCAAATAATATATTGAATTTTTTCAGGTATCCAGTTTTTGAAATTTTTAACAAAGTTAATCATAAAAACCTCCATATTTTTGTATTTATTGATATTTTAGCATTTTTAAACCTTAAATGGCAAGTGAACATAAAAAAACATCTCAAAATCTGAAATGTTTTTCTCCGAAATCTGGATATTGATGATGAAATTGCACCTTGACTGTCAGTAAGGATTCAATTTCATTTAGAATCTGATATAAGGTTGCTCTAATCTCGAATTCCTCTCTTGTTTTAGGTAGTGTTGATTTTTTGTATTGTTTTTGTAATTCATCAAGAGCTCTCAATTGAGCAACTGCTTTGTTATAGAACCCAATATCTTGACTCACTGTAATAACGTATTTAGATATTTCTAATGCGAATGGATGTAATTTCTTAATCTTAAGTGCCTGTTGATACATATGTCTAATATAATTGGTCTGTTCTTTGCGCATATGAAAATATGCAAGATAGCTATGATCATTTTGAAAAAGTAAATCCTTATCAACAAGTTCAACAATATCAATAAATTCTTGAATTTTATGATCTAAAAAGCTATAGTGTCTATAATACTCTTCATTATAATCAGGATCCTTTAAAAGTAAAGCTAACATATACAAGTGATCAGCTACGAGGTGATCGATGGAATCAACATGCATTTCTAACTCTTTTTCACTTGAAGCAGGATAAAACATATTAAATAACGTAGCTATTCCTAATGCTATAAGGATGAGTGATAATTCATTATAGAGCATAGGCATAGAGAATACGCCAAACATCAATAAATGTGTTACTAAAACTAAAGCCGGAACAATACCTTCAGCAATTTTTAACATCCATGATGTATAAGCAAAAATGAAAATAAAGATTGCATATACCCAAAACTCGTAGCCAAATGCAATAAATAGTAACGTAGCAAGTAATAGTCCAAAAACTGAGTCAACGAGTCTTTTTGCTGAAATAACAATCGAATCTCTTCTTGTTAAATGGATTGATAAAATAGCTAAAACACCAGCTGTCATCCAATAGTCAAGCGAAACAAACCTAGCGATTAGGCTTGCGATGATTCCAACTAAACTCATTTTAACTGCTGTATGAAAAAGCCTCATTAGACACCTCTCACTTCTTACTTAGACTTTTAAACTGGTCGTGATATACCTTAATATCGGAAAGACAAAAAGGATTTTCTTTTTTTTCTATCTTTTCAATTAAGATATTTCTATGTTTCTTTATTATTTCTTGAATTTCATCAGAATAACACATCTGATTTAAGTGAAGTTGATATTCTTTTTCATCAAGTAATCTATAACTACCATCAGGAAAAACCTTGACATCCAAATCATAGTCAATGTATTTGATAGCTTCACCATCATAAAGATAAGGGCTAGATAGGTTGCAATAAAAATAAACGCCCTCTTTTTTAAGCATACCAATGATATTAAACCAGTAATCATTGTAGAAATAGCATATTGCTGGCTCTTTTGTATGCCAGCTTCTGCCATCGCTTTCAATAACTTTTGTTCTATTGTTTGCTGTGACTAACACATGTTGATCTTGATATAAAACCACGGTTTTCTTCCATATACGATGCAGCTTTTTGTTATGTTTGTAACTGTGAATTTGCACAGTCATACCTGTTGATAATTTCATAAAACCACCTCAAATGATGTTTATATTATAACATTTTTTATGAACTCATGATATAAAAAGGCATGTTTTTAAAATATTACTCTTAAGTTCGAATCTTACTATAAATAATAAACAGTAATACTTATGAGCTCTTTACTTGATTAAATACATAAATCATCATAGAATGAGGTTGATTTATTTATGAAGGGAATGATTTTAATGGAAAATAGTAAAGTTGTCATTATCGGTACGGGATTCGTAGGAATGAGTTATGCTTATGCCTTAGTTAATCAAGGTGCTGTTGAAGAATTAATCTTAATTGATATCGATCATAACAAAGCTGAAGGTGAGGCGATGGATCTTAATCACGGACTTGCGTTTGCCCCAAGAAAAATGAGTATTAGAGCTGGAAATTATGATGAATGTAAGGAGGCCTCCTTAGTTGTAATTACTGCAGGTGTCAATCAAAAGGAAGGCGAAACAAGAATAGATTTATTGAATCGTAATGCTTCAATTATGAAATCAGTTGTCAAACAAATCATGGCTTCAGAATTCAAAGGTATTATTTTAGTAGCAACTAATCCTGTTGATATATTGACTTATGTCGTATGGAAGGAATCAGGATTACCTTCATCAAGAGTTATTGGATCTGGAACGCTATTAGATACGGCAAGACTGAGATATGAGATTTCCACTCAAATTTCAATCAATGTAAGAAATATCCATGCCTACATTTTAGGAGAGCATGGTGATTCAGAATTTGTATGTTGGTCTAATGCATATGTGGGAGCTAAACCAATAAAAGACGTTATTGAATCAATGGAAGAAATTACATTTGAAGATTTAGATAAGATATATTTAAATGTTAAAAATGCTGCTTATGAAATCATAAAAAGAAAGAAAGCAACCTATTACGGAATTGGTATGGCTTTGGTAAGAATAACACAAGCCATATTTAATAACGAAAACCGAATAGTCCCAATTTCAGTTTATAATGATGGTGCTTATGATTGCGATAAAGATATATATATTGGCTTACCTGCAGTCTTAAATAGAGATGGTGTTCATCATGTTGTTAAACTAAAACTAGATGAAGAGGAAGCAAATAAATTGAAATTCTCATCAAAATTTTTAAGAGACAACTTAGATCAGATGGATTTTTAAGACCTTATATAAATTAAAAAGTATGCATATAATTAAGATGCATACTTTTCTTTTTACTTTTATTAATTTATGAGGATTGCAAAGATTATCAATGTAACAATTGCTAACCAAATGAGAACAATAGGTATCGCGTAATACCATTTGATAGGTTGTCCTTCTTTCCAAATTGCTTTTGCCTTTTCTTCATATGATTCCCATATTTGCTTAGGAATCAATTTTATACAAAGCGTTATCAATATGGGTAAAATAATAATATCATCTAGGTAGCCTAAAACAGGTATGAAATCCGGAATAAAATCTATAGGTGATAACGCATAGCCAATAGCCAAAGCAGCCACGATCTTTGCATACCATGGAGTTTCTTCAGATATCAGAGCAATATATACCTGTGCTGTTTTTAATTTTAGATTCTTGATTTTTTCTTTGATTTTCATAATTATCCTTATTTTCTCACTTCATATTGATAATATCACAAATTGATATGTACTATGCTAAATAAAAAAGACGATTACTCGTCTTTGTTTTTTCATGTGTTGCATGACCTATTTTAATACAATTACGCACCCCTAAAGAAATTTACGCACCCTTACTTGATTTTTACGCACTCCCGCTAAAAGTTACGCACCCCTGTAATATTGTGTCTTGTCATCTCTTAGTTTATCATGTTTTTCACTAAAAATATAGCGTGTTTTACTCTGTTTCTTACGGAGTTGCTTTTTCAAGCAACAAAAAAAGCAAGATTCATCTGAAATCTTGCTCTTATCAACACGGATGATAACATGAGAATAATACAATATAACTACCATACATAATGAGACTAAATTACTAGTTAATGTACTCTGAAAAGGGAAATTCTAGAAGTTCTAGTTCTTCAACAGTAAGAATTTTATCTTCAAGTAAATCAAATCCATGATACAACGTATTATTAAATATTACTGAACAAGGACTACATGCATAGGCAGTATATGTATCACCTTTAGAATCTGTATATAACCTTGCTGCTCCAGGAGTATTCCACAATCCATCATCCTTATTTTGCTTACAAACAGTTGTAAATAGTTCCCCATTAACTTCAATTGATTTAACGCCGATATAATCATATGTTACCTCGATCTCGTTTACAATCCGTGGCTCTTCTGCTTTGCACGATGATAGGCCTAATACTAGAAATACTATTAATAACATTGCTATTATTTTCTTCATAATACACCCTCTTTCTATCAAGTTCACTAATATGGACTTAATTCTAAATCTTCAAATATTTCATCAGCTTTACTAAACACGCTATATGACAAATCTTCATCCCATTCACCATTGACTAAACCCGAATAGCTTTGGAGACCAAGGACTTGGCGAGTTGGGTATCCATATGATGGATTATAAACAAATGCAGTTACTGTTGCTCCAGAATCTCCAAGTATAGCAATATAATCACATTTAACAAACCCATAGAGCCAGATATCTTCAACTTGATCGCTATAATATGTATTTAGAACAGTTCCAGACTGTTTGCCTGATGTACTGCCGAAAGCAGTTATGGTCATATTTTGCACAATTGTAGCACTTAATGTGGTAGTACTAGAGATAACATTCGTATAATAATCGGTACCTGTCATAAAATTATATGATGGAAGCCAATTATTGTACCAACTATCACGCAACTCAACAAATGCAGCATCTGAATGAGAATAATTCTCAAACTGTATTTGTCGAACGTCTCCACACATGAAAAACACATTATCGCATCTAACATCATTCCCTGAAGATATGCCACCATGACCTGTTGTAACAAATCCATCATCTCCATTTGAATCTCGAGCAGCAAACCCAACTGTTACATAATAAGTCTCAGTACTTATAAATATGGCAGCTGAGGTGCCTGGTGTTGCATGATTGGTGGTTAATCGAGTACTGATACCATTTGAAACCTTTTTAAAGATAATATTGTCTAGATATGTCAGAGATTCTACAAGTTCTTTGCTTACATCATTTACGCTAAACAAGGTAACTATAATCGTGTTATCTTCTTCTGAACGGGCAACTGATTTTACAATACTTTCCTCCATTAAATGTTCTACAACTTTTAGATCATCATTGATCTCTTTGAGAGAATATTCAACTTCCTTTATAACAAACTCATTACTTATTACATTATTTTTTTTGAAATTTTCTGTTTTCCCATTGACAACATTTAATACAATGTTTCCAGATTCATCAAAATATGCTCCTGCAAACTCTTGGTCAAAATAGGAATCATTTTTTGAATTTTGAATGAGTGTTGAATATTCTTGTAGTAACATAGCTTGCCTTTCAAATTTCTCAGCAGAGTATGCCTTAGACAAAACTGCAAAACTTGAGCTGCTAAATATCAATAGTACAAACAAAAATATGATTAATAATTTTTTCATATTATTTCCCCCTTTTCCTTTTTTACGGCTTCATTTTATCATTAATAGTCACCAAACACAATATCGTCACATGAAAGTAAATTATAAATCAATGAATACTAGAGATTGATAATCGTGTAAATGGTTAGGTAATCGTGTAAATGGTTGGGTAATCGTTAAAAGGTAGAACTCGAATATCAAAAAAGCCCTGAAAAAGTTCTACTTTTAACCTCTACATGACATATGGTATTTTGAATATAGGAAGAAAACCCCCTTTCTGCATGAAAAAAAGGCTTGATACGATTGTATCAAACCTATGCTTCTGAACTGTGTAAGACTACCTATTTTGATACGTTTTAGCACCCCTACTAAATTTACAGCACCCCTGCTGATTTTACGACACCCCTAATGAAATTTACAGCACCCTGCAGAATTCAATGTAAAAAAAGGTCAACTGTCGAAAACGACTGTTTAAAATGCCCTATTCAGTCCAAAGAATTAATTCCCTTCCCACGGTAGGTATTGTGCATCTTCATGACTATATCCAACATAATCAACATCCTCAAAAGGAGTGTATACTAAGTCTACATATGTGCTTAGGGCAGGAATAATGAATACGTAGTTTTGGTATTGTGCATAATAAAGGAAATAATTACTTGGTCCCGAATTAAGAGTGTCTTGATATATGAATGCTTGATACGCTGATTCTCTAGAATTATACTCCACAACGGTATAAGTAACATGATTAAATGGTATAAGTCTTATACTTTCAATCTTTAAATCAAGTCGATTATAAGCTTCGTGATACTCTACAATATATTCTTTGGTTTCTTCTCGGAAAATATACCCTCCGTTATCAAGCATCATCTGTATTAATGGGTGATATTCCACTTCTCCTGAATAGAATAACTTGTACTGAAAATTCGCTTCAAAATCATAATGTCTCATAAATCCAGGAAATGTCGATGTTGTACTATGATACATTTCCAACACATAATTCTCTACTTTATAGATAAAAACAATGTCGTTCACATAGTAACTATAGTCTTGCCTGTCTTGATAAAATGAATTTATATCTTCGCTGACCACTTCATAAATGATTCCATAATCTTCACTTAACGGATCGCTGATGGATTTTGCGGAAATGAATATTACATCAAAATCCATAACTGAAATACTGATATCTTCAAGTAAATATCCAGCATCCGTCAACTCATCAAAGAATGACTCTTCTTCCGTTTCGCTTGTAAAGTAAAGGTAATATTGATCGTTCGTCTCAAACTCATAATGTCTCATAAATCCGGGAAATGTCGAAGTCGTACTATGATACATTTCCAACACATAGTTCTCTACTTTATAGATAAAAACGATGTCGTTTGCATTGTAGCTGTAGTCAATTCGGTTTTGAAAGAATAATTCAGCATCATTCGCAGACACTTCATAGATAATTCCATGATCATCGCTCAATGTATCGCTGATCGATTTGGCCGAGATCAAGGTTTCGTCAAAACCGAGATCTGGAATACTCATATCCTCAAGGATGTATCCTGCTTCCGTCAGATCATCATAAATAGTCCATTCTGGTATTTTCTGTGTGCAACCAGTAAGTATCAATATGAATATAATACATATTATAGCTTTTTTCATATTAGTACCCCCATTTCTTTATTTATAGTTTCATTTTATCAGTAGTATTCAATAAGTGCAATAATGTTTATGGAATTTAATTTACAATTCGTTCATACATGAATTAATCGAAATCGTGTAGAATTTCAGTCTAATCGTGTAAATTTAGAGGTAATCATGTAAATTCACTTCAAATCGTGTAAGCACCTGTTCCTTTATCGAAATTCTCATCATGTTTTTACATCTTTTTACAGCGATTCTTGAGTGGCAAAATACTAGAAGCCCCCATTTAGCGCAAAAAAAAGGTCTGACACCTTTGTATCAAACCTATGCTTATGTTCTGTGTTGTCATTACGGTGTTTATCATGATTTTCACTAAAAATATAGCGTGTTTTACTCTGGAGTTATATCAAGTTTACTTTTTGTGCACTAGAAGCTTACAACTCTTAGCACAATCGACATAATACTTTAGTTTGCTCTTGACAGATACAAACTGGATCGCATTTCGCAAATGGCGGTTGATTTAACCTCAGAAGTTTCAAATGACGGTAACCGTAAGTAACAAAAAACTACTGCACTGCTATGGTTTTCTAGGACACATAGGTACCACCCTAGATATAAAAATAGCATAAAAAGTCACTGAAAAACTGTTGAAATCATGACGATTTATGCTCAAATATTGATTAAAATATAAAAAGTTTATCTCCACTTGTTCGCTAAATGGCGCCATTAAGCCACTTTTGAACATAGAAATAAACTCGGTATAATTAAGGTGTGTTGCATGACCTATTTTAATACAATTACGCACCCCTTGCAGAATTTACGCACCCCTAGTGATTTTTACGCACCCCTACTAAAATTTACACACCCCTTAGAAAACGTCTCTTAATGTTAGAGTTCAAATCTCATTATCTCCGTTGGATTGCATTACCTATTTTGATACAATTACGCACTACTTCTGATTTTTACGCACCCCTACTGAAAAACTGATCACCACTTTAAAAAGAGGATCAAATTTGATGGTTTTTCTTCTAAAAAGGGTACACTGTCAAAAATGACTGTTGAAACTACCCTATAAAGTGCAAGATAGATCGAATTTATGAGTTGATTACATCAACTTCATCATACATTTCATATGCAACATCACCCATGATTGCATTTAATACTTCTGATTGAGTATAATGAGGATAAGTAATTTTCAATACCAAGTTTTGATATTGTACAAACATATAACTATAGGCAGAAGCCGGAAAAAAAAGATCGGCTTGATTTTCATAAACTAAAATTGCGTCATCAATGCTATTTACTTCAATAACTATAATAGTCGATTTTACATTTCCATCACGAATTTCATAAGCTTGTCTTATATGAATATTTAGGTAAGTCAATCCATTAGGCTCTATCAACTCTCTATCTGTATAACTACTTTCTAAAGTAGCACCATTTTCTAATAATGCAGAAATGATTGGTGGATAAACTAAATCACTAGTATAAAACATGTAATACTGATAATTAGCTTCAAATTCATAGTTTCGAAGGAAACCCGGAAATGTTGAGTTAGTAGTTTGATATACCTCCAAAACATAATTGTCTAGCATATAAATAAATATAATGTCATTCTCCATCGTGCTGTATTCTTTTCGATTCTCAAAAAAAGTAGCTAATTTGTCTTCATCTTCTATATCATATATATATCCATAATCAACGCTCGATTCATCTTCAAAAGTATAAATGTTATTAAAAGTCACGTTTATGGATGAAAATTGATTGTTGTAATACAATAATTGATCTTCATAGTTACCGTCACCTAGATTAATACCGTTGGTGATTGAAAAGCCTGCTTCAATCATATCAGAAGGAAATGTAGATTCAACTCGTTCAGTTGTGCATCCTATTAAAATTATCTGAATTATAAAAATTAATAATAAAATAGATATTTTTTTCATTTTATCACCACTCATACGACTTAGAGTTATAAACAACAAAATAGATTGTTGCACTATCGTAAAAATTATCAATATACTCATATATAAGAACATTTTTATATTTCTTCCAGCTCATCGTTGTTGGAAAATCGCCATATGGAAAATGCTCACTAGGCAAAGCTCCTTGTTTTCCGGCCCAACGACCATCATACAATTGAATCATAAAGTGAAAATCATCTTTAACACCATCATAAGGACCATCATCATCTGGCTCTGTATAGAAACCATTTCCCGTTGTATTAACGATATTACCTACTCTAAATGCAATTCTGTATTCATAGGTTTGTATATTTGCATAACCAGAAGTTAATATTCTTGTATCATAAAAACTTTGTTGTCTTATTGTATATAGCACTGAAGGGATAATAACTTCATAAAAATATGTTTCAGTAACTTGTATTCCATCAAAATCAATAGTACCCGTTGGCGAAGATATATTTAACTTACCATCAATTTTTCTTAAAGCATAATTGAAACAATTTAAATTTGTGGATGAACTTCCATAATAAGAAGGAGCACTTCCATAGTTAGAATTTATGATTAATCCATATACATCAATCGTAAAATAAGGACTATTATATTGATCAGCATTTTCAGAGATGAAATTCATATATTTTAAGTTTGAAGTCCCCAATAAAATGAATTGTGGTGATAATTCCAAAAGAAGCTTGGTGTCTTCATTACTTACATGATTGTCAACTTCATCGGTAATATCATATACAATATTTTCGGAATTGATTGTCGGTTGAGATATTAATGCTTTGGTATAGGACGAAAAACCATCAATTGAATCGAAATCAGATGAAGTAATTTCTGATAAGGGTAATTTAGAGTTTACATTGCTCTGATATCGGTTGAGATACAGTTTTGCATCTAAAACAGTAATGTTCGACCCAGTCAATTCATCAAAATTCAATTCCAGAATACTATATGAATGATATTCAGATAAATACACGGGTGTGTTTTGGAAGGGGTAGTATCTTTGTTTTGCGACCGTTAGAATATCCGTATCATATCCTTCATAGGTATCTTTCACGATGGTTTTGTCTCTGATGACATCATTTTGAGAAATCAACGAATATGAAATACCACCTATTAAGCTAACAGGATAAACCGTGTTTTCATTGTCAAGAAACTCATCATCTACAATTAATGAAAACTCGTATAAGTCTTTTCCTAAATCATGAACTGTCACATCGACTTTAAAGGAAATGTTACCTGTACTGTCCAGTAAATAATAATCACTTGTTTGAAATATAGCTACATTGGCAGCATCAACGAAATAAAACGTGTCCTCCATATTTTTTAATGCCAATTCGTCCGAAAATACAGAGAAATTTACTTGTCTACTTGATTCAGGTGATGTGAGTAAATATGTTGCGTTTAGCTTACTGTTTTGAGGGATGATTCCGAGTTGATTACCCAGATTGTTTGTATATGTTGCATACACATTTTTTCCATCAGAAATGTAAGATCCACCTATCGATTTACCACCAAAGTAATCAATATCCATACTATACAAATCATAATAATTCACACGAACCATATTATCAACGGAACTCGTTGTCGGTAGTTCCACTTGATAGTTGCTGTTCGTGGTCGTATATTTTGTCGTTTTCAGATCATATGCCAATCCTTGATCAAATTCAACATATCCGTTTTCATATGCATTAAAATAATGAATTGGATTGGTATAAAATTCAAATCGATAGATGTCGTTTCCCAATGAATACACTTTTCTGTTCTCAGTCCGCATATCAAGTAATTCTTCTTTAAATTCAGAATTCGCAAACACCTGAGTAGAGTTCATTAAAAATAGTATTAAAAACGATAAAACCAGCATTACTACTTTTTTCAAATGGTTCCCCCCTTTTCTTTATTTATAGTTTCATTTTATCAGTAATATTCAATAAGTGCAATAATGTTTATGGAATTTAATTTACAATTCGTTCATATATGAATTAATCGAAATCGTGTAGAATTTCAGTCTAATCGTGTAAATTTAGAGGTAATCATGTAAATTCACTTCAAATCGTGTAAGCACCTGTTCCTTTATCGAAATTCTCATCATGTTTTTACATC